>TARA_R110002167_G_scaffold188380_4_pt1 | contig 151575 bp, 139 predicted proteins | sample TARA_R110002167 | Tara Oceans TARA_R110002167 (sample SAMEA4398238) | marine metagenome | biome: Polar Biome; feature: [MES] marine water layer (ENVO:01000295) within the mesopelagic zone...; material: water (ENVO:00002006), including particulate matter (ENVO:01000060) such... | reverse complement strand
CCTGTTGTATCTTACATTGCTGGTGTTACTGCACCAGAAGGTAAGCGCATGGGCCATGCTGGCGCAATTATCGCTGGCGGTAAAGGTACTGCTGAAGATAAGTTTGCTGCTCTAGAAGCTGCTGGCGTTACGACTGTTCGCTCTTTAGCTGACATTGGTAAAGCACTACGTATCAAAACAGGTTGGTAATTATACCTTCTTGATAAAAAGGCGCTTAGGCGCCTTTTTTATTGGTTTTTATTCACTATTTTAATAGTATTTTAATAGACAATCTGTTGCGATTTCTTTAATTCTTTGCAAGGTAATTATGGCCATCATCAGCATTATTTTCCCCTTAATATTTATGGTGTTATTAGGCTATGTATTAACCCGAGTTGGATTCTTTAACAAAGAACACATTACTGGGATAAGTAGGTTCACTTTTTACGTCAGTATCCCGGCATTTCTATTTATCAATATGCTCGCAGCACCGTTAGCGCAAAGCATTGACCCACTTGCACTGCTAGCTTTTTATTTACCAGTGTTGTTAGTGTTTTCTATAGGTTACCGAATTAATCGCCTTTTTAGTCCAATAGCGCTGCAGGGGCGTGATGCCAGTGCGGTATTCGCGTTGGGTGCCAGTTATTCCAATACGGTATTGGTAGGTTTACCCATTATTATCGCTGCATTAGGCCCAGCAATGATAGGGCAGGTATTTATGATCATTACTTTTCATAGCGCCACCTTGTTTGCTCTGACTTTTATCTTAGCGGCAAGAGAGCAGCCTCAAGGTTTCTCGTGGCGACGGTTTGCTCGCTCTATGGTACTTAATCCGGTATTAATGAGTATTGGACTAGGTATTTTAGTGAATGCGTTAAGTATTAACTTGGGACAACAATTAGATGAAGGTTTAGCGCTATTAGCTAAGCCCGCTTTGGCGTGTGCATTGTTTGTGCTAGGTGCTAATTTAAGTTTCTATCGTATAGGTGAACATTGGCGTTTAGCCTTAATGGCTAGTGGTTTAAAAATTATTTTATTGCCAGCATTAGTTTATATTATGGCGCAGTTTGTATTTGAACTAACCACATCAAGCACTGCGATGTTGGTGTTGCTCAGTGCTTCTCCGCTTGGCGTCAACGCTTATCTTATTGCCACTGAACTTAAACAGCATGAATCAACCTTGGGTAGCACAGTAGTATTATCGACCTTGTTATCAGTGTTTAGTTTTAGCCTATGGCTTACATTATTGATTTAAGTAAACTCTAAAAGCTTATGATAAATGTTAGCCAATAAAAAACCAGCAAATTTGCTGGTTTGTTTGTTGCTCACATACAGACTATTCGTCAGCGTGATCACAAGTATCATTGGTACAATGACCATAAAGGTACAAGCTATGGTGAGTCAGCTTGATGTTATGACGCATTGCGATTTCATCCTGGCGACGTTCAATCACGTCGTCAGAAAACTCAATCACTTTATCACAGGTTAAACACACTAAATGGTCATGGTGTTGTTGAGTCGACATTTCAAACACCGCTTTACCACTTTCAAAATGATGACGATTTAGAATGCCCGCATCATCGAACTGGTTTAATACTCTGTATACAGTAGCAAGGCCAATTTCCTCGCCTATTTCGAGTAACTTCTTATATAAGTCTTCCGCACTGATATGCTGGTTATCTGGGGATTGCATCAGTTCTAGAATTTTAACTCGCGGCAGGGTTATTTTTAATCCGGCTTTTTTGAGTGCTTGATTTCCATCTGTCATTGCTAATCTCTTGATTGCAGAACCAATCGGTTCATCGGTGGATATTCTAATCATTATATGTCTTGAGTCTAAAAACATAAACCTCTTAAGCTGCTTTATCAACCAATATAGAGGATATTTAGTAAAACAGTCACTTAAGCTGATATTATTTGTTAAGGATCTCTCAATAAGCTTACTTATACTAAGGGATTATTGTACCTATTCGGATATCCGATATTATTATCAAATCTATAACATGAATTTTATGTGAATTTTTAGACCGTGTAGTGACAACATTTTGTAACCTGAGTACGTATTTTTGATATGGTATTAAAAGTCATTACATTTTATTTTACATCATCACAATAAAGGACAAACAATGTACCGGCAAATTGTAGTGCTGACCGGCGCAGGTATTTCAGCTGAGTCGGGTATGAGCACGTTTAGAGATCAGCATGGTTTATGGGAACAGCATCATATTGAAGATGTTGCCACTCCTGAAGGCTATGCAAGAGATATCGAGTTAGTGGAGCGTTTTTATAATAGCCGCTGGCAACAATTACACAGTGATGATGTCATTCCAAATGCAGCACATTTAGCACTCGCGAAACTTGAAACAGAATTTACGGGTGAATTGCTAGTGATAACCCAAAATGTTGATGATTTACACGAGCGGGCAGGGTCTAAACGATTACTGCATATGCACGGTGAATTAGCAAAAGGTCGATGCCCACAATCATTACAAACCTTTGTATTACGTGAACCTTTTGGTGCTGAAAACTGTTGCACTTGTTGTATCCCGGGAAAACGTTTGCGGCCACATATTGTGTGGTTTGGGGAAATGCCTTTTGGTATGGACAGAATTCACGACGCCTTAGATCACTGTGACTTATTTATTGCGATTGGTACATCGGGTACGGTTTACCCTGCGGCAGGTTTTGTCGATAGTGCGAATCACCACGGTGCTCAAACCGTGGAGGTTAATCTGGATCCTGCAGACCGTCATAGCCAGTTTCAATATCATTTTACCGGTAAAGCGGGTGCTATCTTACCTAAGTTAGTCGACGATATTCTAGCGGGTAAGGTGATTGGTAGTGAGTGAAGCATTATTAGAGCAAGTCGTTAGTGACGTGATGCCGACAAAGCTGGCGATTATTATGCGTGGTTTACCAGGCAGTGGTAAATCTTATTGGGTTGAACAATTTATTACTTCTCAAGGGATTGAGCAGGCGATTCATATCCGTCAGCATGGCCTATTCTCCACAGACCGCTATTTTTATCAACAGGGGCAGTACCGCTTTAATCCGCAAAAAATCGGCCAATATCATCAGGCTAATTTAACGGCTTTTATTCAGGCGTTGGCGCGTAAAGAACCGATAGTTATTTGTGATAATACTAATATCGCGAAATGGGAGTTTATGGCTTATGAAGCCGCTGCAAAAGCGTTAGGCTATCAAGTTAAAGTGGTATTGGTTGGGCAGCCAGGTAACGACCAACATCAACAGCTTTGTGCGCAACGAAATCAACATCAAGTTTCATTGGTGCATATTCAAAAAATGGCGCAGTTGTTTGAAGAGTAATAACGTGGGAAGTGATTTGTTAAATGATAGTTACAGTCTTTAAGTTGTGTGGCCATATTTCAGGACTGACTAATAAAAATAAAAAAGGCGCATAAAGCGCCTTTTTGCATTTAGTCCGCGAGTAATTACTTCGCAGCTACAGGTGTAGTTAGGTCGATGCTATAAATCGCAAAGCCGGCTACAACATCAGCTGTTTTAGGTAACTTTACCATTTTACGTTGTTGATTATCAGCAACAAACTTGTCAGCAACATCGCTGTCTTGGGTTTCAAAACGAATGTCTAATGCAACAGTCGCATTATCAATAGTTTTAAAATCCCAGTTGTAATCAGCTGATGGATCAACCATAGCATCATATCCGCCAGTCGCATTTGGTTGTGATTGCTCAGTAATATAAGCTGATAATGCATCACGGTTGGTATCTGGCAGTTCTAGCACTACGTGGTCTGAACCGGTACCCGCAAATGAACCACCAAAAGCACGGTAGTTATTTGAAGCCACAACAAACGACATCGTTGCTAATTCATCACCCGTAATAACCGTTCCGTCAGGTGCTGTGTATGCTAAGTCAACAATACGATTTGCATCAGCGTTAACGACAGCACAGCTTCGGTCAAACTTAGTTGGTTGAGTTACATCAATTTTGTAAGTTAAGCCATCAATAACGTCGAAGTTATAGGTTGGGTGGCCTGCGCGATTAATCAAATTTTGTGGAGCACTGACGCTTGGGTCAATTTGATTAAACTGGTTGGCAGAACATTCTAACCAATCTTTTAGTTCCGCACCGGTAGCTTTAACTGCAACCATAGTATTTGGGTATAGGTATAAGTCAGCAGCGTTCTTATACGAAAGGTCGCCAGCATCAACTTGTACATATTGGCTTGCATCTCCTTCAGCATAACGTCCACCGGCTTTAAATGGTGCCGATGCTGACAAGATTGGCAAATCTTTTAGATCATCAGTAATTAATGTTTTAACACGCGCTATTTGAGCATTAGATACAATCTGAACCGTTGGATCATCTTGAACTAACGTTAAGAAGCTGTACATGTTAGCGGCAGCAACCCCAATAGGTTGGCTAACATATTCGATAGTTCCATTGTGTTCAATTTCTATTGCATCACGTAAGCTAGCTTCACCTTCAACCAATGCTACTTTATTAGCATTGTCGTAAATTGGGCGTGCTTTAGCAGTTGATTCTTCATGAATTACGGTCCATTTTCCTTCTACTTGGCGTACAACTAAGTCAACCACACCTAAGTTATCACCCCAGCGGCCAGGCATTACGGCAGGAACGCCATTCAATAAACCTTTGTCTACGTCAGTATTTGGTAAGTCGCTGTAAGTTGCAGACGGGAATACAGAGTGGCTATGACCAAAGAAAATCGCATCAATGCCATCGACGTTGGTTAATGCATAGGTTGCGTTTTCTGCCCATGGGTCGCCAGGGTTTTCACTTGAACCAATACCTGAATGCGGAATGGCTAAAATGATATCAGCCCCTTCTGCTTTCATTTGTGGCACAAATTTATTCGCCGCTTGAACAATACCTAATACTTCAACTTTACCGTCTAAGTTAGCTCTATCCCATTGTAAAATTTGTGGTGGTACAAAGCCGATGTAACCAATTTTTATTGTATGTTCATTACCATCAACATCGGTAACGACTTTTTCTTTAATGATATATGGTGTGAACATGTTTTCACTGAATAATACATTATCCCAGCAACCGTCTTTATCAGCACAAATTACGTTGGCATTAATATAAGGAAAGTTAGCGCCACCAAGTGATTGCTCAAGGAATGATAATCCATAGTTAAATTCATGGTTACCAATATTACCGACTTCGTAGTCTAGGGTATTCATCGCTTTGTACACAGGATGAGTGTCGGTTAGCATGTTGTTTTCAGTTTTAAATTTATTGGCAATATAGTCTCCCATTGGACTACCTTGCAATAAATCACCGTTATCGACTAATACCGAGTTAGTGGCTTCGGCGCGTGCTGCATTGATTAAACTTGCTGTACGTACCAAACCGATGGTCTTATCTTCTTTACCTGAGTAATAGTTGTAATCCATCATATTGGTATGAAGATCAGTCGTTTCCATTACACGTAACTTGATATCTGCAGCAACAGTACTTGTTTGATCGTCATTATCAGAGCCGCAACCGCCTAATCCCAGTGCACCAGCGATAACAACGGCAAGAAGTTTTTTATTTAACATATTTTACTCTCTATATTTATTTGACCCCGAGGCGTATTTTTTGTTTTTGCCTCTTACGTAGTGTTAACGATCCTTAACTATTTTGATAATAAAATGAAAACACCGCGGAGATTATAAGCATAAGATATGAATAAATTGTGATGTAACGCTAAATTAATATGATTAATGAGTGCGTTCGTGCAATTAATAGGCGTAAAAGGTGATAAAAAGCCGACAAGCTATTAATACGTTTCATGTAAATTTTTTGTGTGTTTGATAAGGATTGATATTAATGGATGTAATATGAACTTGTTTTATGATTTGGTATGAATAGAATTTATACCTTTAAATACTTAGAGTCTGTTTACCAGGAAGTAAATATCCATATTAAATTTGGCAATATTAACAATGGCTGTCGAAGCCATTGTTAATATCATCATTCAATTTTTAATATTAAAGTTTTTCTTTTAATAAACCTCTGCTACGTAATAGCGGTTCAATACCTGCATCCTTACCTCTAAATTGTTTGTATAATTCCATCGGATCTGCACTGCCGCCTTTGGATAAAATACTATCACGGAATTTTTGAGCTGTTTTTGGATCAAAAATTCCATTTTCTTTAAACGCTTCGAAAGCATCAGCACCTAAAATATCAGACCAAAGGTAACTGTAGTATCCTGCAGAATAACCGCCTGCAAAAATATGCGAAAAGTAAGTGCTGCGATAACGAGGGGCTATTTGGCTAATTAAGCCCATTTTATTTAATGAGGCCAATTCAAAATCTTTTGCATCGCGTAGTTTGCTATCTTTAAGAGAATGCCAATCCAAGTCTAAATAAGTGGCAGCCATATATTCGACAGTGGCAAAACCTTGATTAAATTGGCTAGCGGCTTGGATTTTATTTATTAAAGATTGGGGAATAATTTCACCCGTTTGATAATGCTTTGCAAATTGTGATAATACTTCCGGCTGTGTCATCCAGTTTTCCATCACTTGAGATGGAAACTCAACGTAATCACTTGGTACGCTAGTTCCGGATTGAGAACGGTAAGTCACATTAGAAAGTATGCCGTGCAATGCATGTCCAAATTCGTGAAACAGAGTACTGGCTTCGTCAAATGTAAGTAGTGCTGGCTCATTACCTGCTGGGCGAGGGAAGTTAAGTACGTTAACCACAATCGGCTTTGATTCTACTCCATTCATATTATATTGTTGACGGTATACGTTCATCCACGCGCCGCCTCGCTTACTTTGACGGACAAAATAGTCGCCCATAAATATAGCGAGCAAGCTACCGTCTTTATCATAGACTTCCCAGGTACGAACATCTGGGTGATACTTGGGCAAATCCGTACGTTCTTTGACAGTAATGCCATATAAACGATTAGCGGTATAGAATACCCCTTTCAAGGTACTCTCAAGTGAGAAATAGGGCTTAGTTTGCTGTTCATTGAAACTGTATTTAGCGACGCGAATTTTATCTGAATAATACCACCAATCCCATGCTTCAATGGTCAAATCGGTACCTTGGGTATCGACTAGCGCTTGCATGTCTGCCGCTTCACTTTTAGCCTGCTTTAATGCAGCTGGCCACACTTTATCTAATAGAGCATAGACATTCTCTGGGGTCTTAGCAGTGCGAGACTCAAGTACAAAATGAGCATGAGATTGATATCCCATAAGCTGAGCTCGTTGTGAACGTATTGAGGCTATTTTGGCGAGAATCTTTTTATTATCGAATTCATTGTCATTATTTGCTTGAGCAACGTAAGCCTTAAATAGGGTTTCACGCAGTTTTCGATTATCAGCGTAAGTCAAAAATGGGGTCATTGATGGGCGATGAGGAGTAAAAATCCATTTACCTGGATGACCCAGTTTTGTAGCTTTACGAGCTGCAGTGTCCACCACATCTTGTGGTAAACCGGAAAGGTCTTCTTGGTTGTCAATGATGAGTTGAAAGCCATTGGTTTCAGCTAATAAATTATCGCCAAAAGTAAGGCTTAACTTACTAATTTGTTCATTTAAACCTCGGAGGGTAATTTTATCTTCTGCTGATAAATTTGCTCCGCCTCGGGTGAATGATTTGTATGTATCTTCCAGTAATTTTGCCTGTGCAGTATTCAAGGACAAGCTATTACGTTGTTCATGTAAAGTTTTTACTCGTTGAAACAGCATTGGATTTAGGAAAATATCATCTTGTGATGACGATAGTTTAGGTGAAATCTGTTTGGATATAGCTTGTAACGCATCGTTAGTGTCTGCGCCCGCCAAATTAAAGAATACGTATGATACTCGGGTTAGTAAATCGCCCGAAAATTCCATTGCTTCAATCGTATTTTCAAAAGTTGGGGGCTGAGGATTATTTGCGATAGTACTAATTTGCTCTTGCAGCTCAGTCATTCCAGCTTCAAAGGCTGGGATATAATCATCGGTTGTAATATTGGCAAAATCAGGGATTTCAAAAAATGTACCGTAAGGTTTAAAAAACGGATTATCAGCATGTTGTTGTTCTATTTGTGCAGCTGTTAATGGCGTGGGGTCATTGGTCGTTTGGGATACGGTTGACATGGAGCAGGCATTTAGTGCAAATATTACCGCGATGCTGGCGAAAAGGGGTTTAAGGGGTAAGCCCTTCATATCTTGTCCTCTTTTGTTTATTGTCTGAATAAGCGGGTTTTGATGAATTATTGGGTATGGATTGTTATATGTTGATATTAATTTTACACATAATTAACATAAGGTTTTTGATTTGTTTGTAACAAAAAAACCGAGCAATCACAATAATTGCTCGGTTTATGCTTTGGTTTATCATCAAAAAAATCGGTGGTTATCTTTCCACACTATTGATGCATGCAAATCACAGGATCATTATCTTTATGGTTTAATAATGACTTTAACTGTGGCATCAACGTCTGCTTCATCAATGTAGCCAATGGCATTTGGATTACTTGCAATTGCAGATTTCATCGCTGCAGCACCAGAAACCGCAGGTGGTGGAGTACCTTTACCGGTAAAGACTTGCTTAGACCAAAATGCTTTTAGTTGTGCATCAGACTTACCAGTAACAGCTTGATGAAACTCACTGCGAATAGGATTGCCTTCTTCTAATTCGTAAACGACGACCGAAGAGTTGCCTTTGCCTAAAAAAGCTTTTTTAACGTCATTAATTGAAATGTCTGCAGCAGCAGGATTACCAATAACAACTACAGCAGCGTTAGCGGAGGTAACAGCGGTTAAACTTAGTGCTAAAATAGTTAGTAACTTTTTCATTATCATACTCCTTAAAATACTGCGTCGAATTTAACGGTGTAAATCAAGGTGTCATCATAAGTAAACTTACCTGTTGATGTGTCGATGCTGTTGCCCGTGAATCCACCTGAAGTGTCACCAAAATCTTCAGCATAAGTGACATCAAATTTTATCGCGACGTTATCAATAGCATCCCAACGTAAACCAATACTGTAAGCCATGCGCTCAGCATTAAATGCAACCATTTGAATTGCAGTCGCTGTTGATAGTGGCAGACGCTCATCATTATCTTGAGTCTTCATGTATGCAACTGTAGCGTAAGGTGTGAATTCCTTAATACGGTAGCCCAGCGTTAAGTAACCAGAATCAGTGTCAGGGTAAGCGTTATCAATTTCTGAACGAGTCCATTCAGTAATAGCAATCACTTCACCATTGTCGTAACTTGCACCCACCCCAACGAATGAACCTTTCTCATCATTAAGTTCTAATACGGTATAGTTAGCTTGAGTATTTACACCTGCGGCTAAAGGCACTGTTACTTCTGAGACAATTGGACCATCTAATTTGGCTTGTGCATATACAGCACGTAAAGTCCAAATTTCATCAGTCCAACTTACGTTAGCACCCATAAGGTTGCTTAATTCAACCGCTGAGTTTTTAACGTCGGACTCACCACCAAATGCTTGCATTGTTAGTGTAGAATCATCGTATTCCACATCATAAGAAACACCTGCACCAGTGTAAGATGAAAACGGGATGGTACCGTATACTTCTTGTGGTGGGCGTGCGAAAGGCTGTGCATATCCAACATCTAAGTAATCAGAGTACATAAATAAAGGCACACGCAGTTTACCGCCACGAATCTTAACGCCGTTGTCAAAGCGATGAGATAAATAGGCCCATTCAGCTTCAACTTCCCAGTCGTATTTACCGCGCATCATTAGCTGTAATACTGCTTGAGTATTGTCAGAAATGTTAAATGTCCCTTGTAGACCTAATTTACTGTCTTCGCTAAAGTTAGCACTCGAATCAGCATTATTGTAGCCAGCATCATTATCAGAGCTGATATAGGCTCCGCTAATAAAACCGTTAAATTTGACCTTGTCGGCTAGGCTTGCATTTTGCTGCGCCTGCAACGTTTGTACCTGCTGCTCTAGTTTAGCAATTTTAGCATCAGCGGCTTCATCTGCCACTGCTAAACTTGGGACTATCGCCATTGATATAGCAACGGATAATATTTTTAAATTAAATTGCATGGTGTTACTCCTTGATCATCACTCATATGCCCTTTGGGCTTATATTTTTGGTACTGCATTTACAATCAATCTCATACCTTAAATTGACTGGTAATAGATTGAAGTCTTTCACTTACATTTTGAATATCGACACTAATACCGCCCATATCCGCAGTCGTTACTCTGACTTTTTGTGAACCGACTTCCATTTCAGTTACATATTGCTGGATCAACACTGAAGTTGTATGTTGCTCCTCGGTCGCAGCCGCTATCTGGTCATTAACTTCTGATATTGCACTTACTTTTTCTGTAATACGCTGTAACGCTTCACCAGCTAAAGAGGCTGATTTAACCCCTATTGCAGCAGTGTTAATACCACGAGCCATCGCGTCAACGGCTTGCTTAGAGGTTGAGCGTAATTCTTGTAGCACTTGTTGGATTTCTTGAGTTGAGGTTTGTGTTCTAGAGGCCAATGTTCTGACTTCATCGGCAACTACTGCAAACCCACGCCCATGTTCACCAGCACGCGCTGCTTCAATAGCAGCGTTAAGGGCCAGTAAATTTGTCTGATCTGCAATACTTCTGATTGTGTCTAATATGTCATTAACGTTGTGGGTATATGCGTCTAATTGATTAACGACAGCCGCAGTTTGCTGTACTTCTTCAGCCAGGGTATTAATAGTAATAACGGCTTCATTAACAATGATCCCGCCTTGTTTTGCTTCAGTGTTGGCATTCTCAGCTTCAAGTGCCGCACTTGAGGCGTACTCAGCAATATGAGTGACACTGACAAACATTTCTTTCATTGCCTGCGATATCTGCTCAATGGCTTCATTTTGTTGCTGCACATTGAGTTCACTGTATTGACTACCACTGAGTAACGTTGCAGCTACTTCGGTTAAATGTTCAGTGGTATTCTTTGTATCAGCAATAGACGATTGAAGTTTAGACACAAATTGATTAAACCAGTAAACCAACTGAGCAATTTCATCTTTACCTGCATAGTGGATCCGAGACCGAAGATCGCCTTCACCCTCAGAAATATTGCGCAAAGACTGAGTCACATTGTCTATGGTATTAATAATGGAGCGATTAACGAGTAGCCCCATAATCACCATTAGCAACGTCGCAATAACACCTATGAGTAAAACGCTATTTTCTGCCTGGTTTGAGCTCGCAATAGTTGCTTGAATACTCTGTTGAAATTGTTCAGATAAAATCGATTTCTTTTCAGAAAATTGTTCAACCAATAATTGATATCGTTTAGCATTTTCCGCCGCCTGACGTTGAATTTTACTAAAGTCGACATCATCTTTAATAAACTCAGCAGCTAAACTGCGAGCATTATTATAGTAGAGGTTTACGTCCTTATTAAGTTGTCGAGTTACATTGGTTTCTTGGGGCTGTAAATCGACGAGCTGACGTAAGTTAGCTGATATTTGCAACACCATAGTATTGGCAACATCTAGTGCATCTTCTTCGCCTGTTGTAATAGCCGATTGGATCGTTTGATCTAATTGTAATATTAAGCCTTGATTCACCGTAGCAAGATTTAACGCAGGATAAAGTTGATTCTGAAGTCCATTTAAGCGTTGAGCATTACTTTTGCCAGTTTGATTATTGATGATAATCGAAATGACAAATGACACGATAGCGACAAAGGTTAGCAGGGCAATTCGATGCTTGATTTTTAAATTGATGAGCTGCATGGGGCCTTTTGTTAATTTAGGAAGGTCTAAACTGATGGCGATAATAACAGTTTCAGTAGTGACTTAAAATATTAACATTCACTTTGGGTTGAATAATTACGGCGAAAAAATAATAACGGTGAGACACCAGAAGGATTTAATATTTGTAGTGTTTGAAATAATCTAATTTTTTAATGGCGGGAGGGGGGCTTTAATTCAATACATTGATTTTGTTGTTATTCTAACTGTTGCCTTTATTTTTTATGAGCATTAATAATATTGAGCGTTTACATTGTATAAAACGATACAATATTTTTAAGTATGTTGAGTATTGATTTTTGGTTCATTTGTTGATTGATGTTAATTTCATTAAGGTTAAATTAAGTTATAACTCATTCATTCTTGTTATTAATAATTAATGATAGCGGCTTTACATTATTTAAAGCCGCTATTGCATTATTTTGAATGGTTTACGGTATTAGTAGCCGATGGCGGCAGAACCTGCGCGTCTTGGGTCTGAAGCGCCAAAAAGACCTTGCTCTGTCATCATTATCGATTGAGTACTGCCGATCGACTCTTGCACTTTCACTTTGTGACCTTTGGCTTCAAGTAATGAAATCGTATCGCGATTCAATGTATGTTCCACCCAAATAAAATCAGGTAACCATTGGTGATGCATACGTGCAGCAGCAGTTGCTTCGGCAATGTTTAAGTTATGATCAATCACATTCATGATCATTTGCAGCGTAATATTAATAATTCGCGAGCCACCAGGGCTGCCGGTAACAATGAAAGGTTTGCCATCTTTCATCACCATAGTAGGACTCATTGAACTGAGAGGACGCTTATTTCCTTCTACCGCATTTGCGTCACCACCAATTAAGCCATAACCATTTGGTGTGCCGGGTTTAGCCGAAAAGTCATCCATTTCATTGTTTAATAAAATGCCCGTGCCTTTAGCGACTAAGCCAGAACCATAACTAAAATTAAGAGTATAAGTATTAGCTACGGCATTGCCCCATTTATCGATAACTGAGAAGTGGGTAGTTTGATCGCTCTCATACGGCGCAAGGTTTCCAGGTTTTATTTCGCTGCTAGGTGTGGTTTTATTAATGGCGATTTTGCTGGCAATCTCTTTAGCGTATTCTTTGCTAGTCAATTGTTTAACTGGCACATTAACAAAATCAGGGTCACCTAAATACTCACTTCGATCTGCATAAGCATATTTCATTGTTTCGGCCATAAGATGCAAAGTGTTTGCGGTGTTGTGGCCTAATTTATCAATGGGGAATTGCTCGAGTACATTGAGCATTTCGATAATATGGATACCACCTGAAGATGGTGGCGGCATAGAAACCACTTCGTAACCTCGGTAATTACCCCGCACAGGTTCGCGTTCAATCACTTTATAGTTAGCCAGATCAGTTAAACTCATTATGCCGCCCGCATTCTGTACTGCAGAGACAATTTTCTTAGCCGTTTCACCTTGATAAAACCCTTTGCTACCTTTCTGGGCAATCAAAGATAATGACTGTGCTAACTCGGGTTGTTTGAGCAATTCATTGACTTGATAATTACTGCCGTCGGCATGGTAGAAAATTTCTGCAGAACTTGGCCATTGGGTAATACGAGCTTTAAGACCCGCTAATGAGTTTGATAGATCTGAAGTGACTAATATTCCGTCTTTGGCGAGTTTAATCGCAGGCTTGATCACTTGCGCCATTTTCATGGTGCCATATTGTTTTAAGGCCTGCTCCATCCCCATAACAGTGCCTGGTACACCAACGGCTAAACCATGTTCACGACTGAGTTTGTCAACTGCATTACCTTGTTCATCAAGGAAGATATCTTTGTGTGCTTTAGCAGGGGCTGTTTCACGGTAATCGATAGCAATGGTTTTATTTTGCTCGGCTAAATGCACCAACATAAAGCCACCGCCACCAATATTACCCGCGCGAGGTAAGGTTACTGCAAGGGCGTAGGCCACTGCTACCGCCGCATCGACTGCGTTGCCACCTTGTTTTAAAATATCAACACCAATTTGGCTAGCTATGGCTTCTTGGCTTGAAACCATGCCATGCTTAGCATAGATTGGCTGAGCCGTTGCCATTTCACTAAAGATTGAAGCTTCATTTGCTTGGCTGTCAGCAATATGAAGCGCAGGATAACAAAGTGTGAGTGTTAATGCGGTGCTCAAAAAAAGCGGTGTTAATTTAGGGAATCGTGTCACGATCAATCCTTGGTGTGTATTGAGAAGATACTGTGATAGAACATGCCACATGATAGCAATAATTGGTATGAGTTTTAGCGGTTGAGTGTTATTTATTATAGGGTAGGTGTGGGTGGAACAAACACAAACGCGAGTTTATCAATATAAATTTGTTAATAGTATTAGCAATATAGATTCTTCAATATGGAATATCTTTTTGGGATCATCTCATCCTTTTACCCGGCATGAATATTTATCCGCTCTGGAAATGAGTCGCTGCGTTAGTGCTGAAACGGGTTGGACGCCGATGCACCTTATGGTGATGGATGGCGATAATATTATTGCATTAATGCCCTTGTACCTTAAAAGTCATTCTTGGGGTGAATATGTTTTTGATTGGGCTTGGGCTGAAGCGTATGAGCGCCATAATATAGGCTATTACCCTAAGCTTGTGAGTAGTGTACCTTTCACACCCACTACAGGGCGGCGTATTGGTATTGACCCAAGATTACCAAAACACGATCAGCAACTCTTGATTGACGGTATTCAAACCTATCTATCACAAACTGTCGTAAAACATGATTGGTCATCTTGGCATTGTTTATTTACCAATACCGAGCAACATCGACAGTTTGCACAAGCAGGGGTAATGGAGCGTGTTGGTTGTCAGTTTCATTGGCATAACCAAAATTATGCCGATTTTAATGACTTTCTGAGTACATTAACGTCACGTAAACGTAAAAACATCACTAAAGAGCGAATTTCTGCAAGGCAACGGCTACAATTTCGATTTATAGATGGCGATAAGGCAAGTGCAGAGCAATGGCAGGATTTTGTACGTTGTTATCAAAATACTTATTTAAAGCGTTCGGGTCATAAAGGGTACTTGTCGGCAACATTTTTTGAGCAAATTGCAGCAACAATGGGCTCAATGATACGACTATTATTGATTGAAAATCGTGACGCACAATTAGTGGCATCAGCATTATATTTTGTGTCAGACACGCATTTATATGGTCGTTATTGGGGGGCGTTAACAGAATGCGACTATGTCCATTTTGAAGCATGTTATTACCAAGGCATTGAGTACGCTATCGCTAATCAATTATTAGTATTTGATGCAGGAGCACAAGGCGAACATAAAGTGGCTCGAGGTTTTCGTCCTGTGAAAACCACCTCAAGCCATTTTGTTGCTCATGAAGGTTTTAATGATGCCATCGGTGCTTTTTGTCAACAAGAGCAAGCTCATATCGACATTTATATACAGCAAATGTACGAACAACTACCGTATAAGTCGATTGAAAATACATAAAATAGTATGAGGTTAATTACTCATCAAATGTACTTTCTGGGTTAGCCTAGCGCTAGCCAAATACCAACCAGTATCATTAAACTTCCGGCGATACGATTCATCCAGCGGATATTATCGCCTCGACTTAAAAATAATCGTAAACTCTTACCGCCGCTGGCATAAGCCAGCATCGACACACTTTCGGTGACCATTATAATACCAAGCAAAACGGCGAGTTGTGGCCCAACGGCATTATCAACATTAATAAACGGCGGTAATAGCGAAATCATAAAAGCCCAACCTTTAGGGTTGGCAATCGCGGTAATAAATCCTTGGCTGATTAAGCTCATGCGACTGGCTTTCACTTCAATACCAGTGATGATGGCCATTTTGCCTTTAGCACGCCACATATTAATGCCAATGTAGCCAAGGTAAGCGCCACCCACCCACTTAAGAATATCGAACACCTGTGGGTAATTTAGCATGATGCTAGCAACCCCAAGTACTGCTGCAATGGCGACCAACGCCACGCCCACTAATTCACCTAACATCATCCATAAGGTTCTGCGTACACCAATACTCATGCCGAGTGTCATGGCTAAAGTCATGCACATACCGGGGGTGATAGACACAAAAAAGAACGTTGGAATAAACACAGCGAGTACGGCGTAATCTGGCATTAGAAAGGTCTTTGATTAGAATGTAGATGGCAGAGTGTAAAGGCCTAAAATGATAAAAACCAGCAATTTGCTGGTTTTTATGTATCACTTCGTGTCTATAAAATTACAGCACGCCGCGTTTCATTTGATCGCGTTCAATCGATTCAAACAACGCGGTAAAGTTACCTTCGCCAAAGCCAAGGTTATTTTTACGTTGAATGATTTCAATGAAGATAGGCCCAAATAGATTTTTGGTGAAAATTTGCAATAAATAACCGTCATCATCGCCATCAACCAAAATCTGGTGATGCTTGATACGGTCGTGATCTTCGGTCACTTGTGGCAACTTCTCGAAAATGGTGTCGTAATATTCAGGAATAATATCCAGTGTTTTGATTGAGGTGCCTTCCATAGCATCGAGTGAGGCCACAATGTCACGACTTCTGAATGCCAGATGTTGAACACCTGGGCCATTGTATTCACCTAAGTATTCATCAATCTGATTTTTGTTATTACCTTTACCTTCGTTAATCGGGATGCAGAAACTGCCGTCTGGAGAGCGTAGCGCATAAGATACCAGAGCAGTTTGAGCGCCGCTGATATCGAAATAACGCACTTCGGTAAAACCAAAAATGTCTTTATAAAAGTTAGCCCATTTTTCCATGGTGCCTTTGTAGACATTATTGGTTAAATGGTCGACTTCCATAAAGCCTTTCTCAGGCGTTACTATAGGCTGTTCTAAATCGACAAAGTCAGTTTGATAAATATTGTTTTGTTCACCAAAAGTGTCAATAAAATAAATCAAGCTATCGCCGATACCGTAAATAGCTGGGTAAGGCATATCTTTATTGGCATCATCAGCTGGTTTTGCACCACGGGCAACGGCTTCTGTAAATGCAAACTGTGCATCTTCTACACGCCAACCCATTGAACAAATTGCCGGACCATGAGATTTGGCGAATTCAGCAGAAAACCCTGCACGGCCTTTATTCAATAGAAAGTTAATGTCATTTTGTTTGTAGTAAACAATGTCATTATTTTTGGCTTTTTTTAACATCGAAAAACCAAAATCGATGAATACCTGATGCATGTATTCAGTATCTGGGCTAGCAAATTCGGTGAATTCAATGCCTAATAGGCCCAGTGGGTTTAGTTCGCTTGCCATTTTGTTTTCCTTTATTTTATGTCAACACGCCATCACTCTTTGGTGACTTGGGTTAGCTATAAATGTGGTCTTAGTTTTCTAACCAAGAGCGGTTGTAATCATCACTCATGCAATTTTTGACATGAGCGGTTAAATTCAGTGGGGCGAAGGTATCAACCATCACCGCATATTCGTATGTTTCGGTTTTGCCGATAGAGGCTTCTGTGCGACCAGGTTGAGGCCCATGGGGCACACCTTTTTGGTGTAACGTCATATAGCCCGCTTCAATACCCGTACGGCTCATAAAGTCACCATCGACGTAATACAAGACTTCATCGCTGTCGATGTTGTTGTGGTAATAAGGTGCTGGTATCGATTTAGGATGAAAATCGTATGGGCGTGGCACAAAGTTACAAATGACAAAATTGTGTGCAGTAAACACTAAATGCTCAGACGGTGGTAAATGAATTTTGCCTACTTTGGGTGCATATTCACTGATGTTAAATGCCCAAGGATAAACGCAGCCATCCCAGCCAACTAGGTCAAATGGATGCCATTGGAGAGTCATTTTTTGATAACGCTCACCAAATTTACACATTAACGGAAACGCACCTTTTTCAACCACGGCATCAGCCAAGGTTGGCGTACGAATGTCTCGTTCACAGTAAGGTGCAGATTCAAGCATTTGGCCGTATTCGTTTCTGAAATGCTTTGGCACTTCGACCATTGAAGATGATTCGATCACAAATAAACGCACATTTTCATAATCGTTAAATTTAAGTTGGTACGTGGTCCCGCGTGGAATAATTAAGTAATCCCATTTTTTGGTATCAATGACGCCGTATTCACTCAACAGTTGGCCTTCACCTTCGTGAATAAACACCACTTCGTCAGCATAGGCATTACGATAAAACTCATTGGTATCTTCAGTCACCTTAGCGGTGTACATGGCGACATCATTATTGAAAAAAATTTTATTTCGGGCGCTAAAAAAGTTGCCTTGGCAGTCGGCTTGGCGCGAGTCTAATTTGTAATTTTGAATTAATGAGTCTTGCCATTGTTCACCATGAGATAACGTGTAAGGTTGAACGTCTATCGCTTTGGTTGGCATATTGTGATGATATTTATTTGAATAAATATTAGAAAAGCCATGAGTTGAAAATAATTCTTCACGGTACAACTCGCCATTGTCTTTTTCGAAGGCAATGTGGCGTTTGGTCGGGATCTGACCTTGCTTAACATAGAATGGCATGTGATTGTCCTATGGTGAATCGACTGCGAGTGTCGTGGCGTTTATGTTATTTGTTGTTATGGCCTAATCGCATTGGGCAAACCAATATGTGATCTAACTTACAATTTAGTGGTAAAGATCAACAAAAAAAAGAATAATAAATAACTCAACACAATCTATTTTTTAGATTGTTGTGTTAGCTTTACATTTGTGTATGGATAACGGGACAGTGAAAATCTTATGCGAATAGATATCGATGCCTTTAATGTACTGCAAGTACTTGTTGAAGAAGGAAGTTTTGCAAAAGCTTCCGAGCGATTACACAAGGCACAATCGGCAGTAAGCTATCAGGTTAAAAAGCTAGAGCAACATCTCGGCGTGACATTATTTAATCGAGATCATTATCGAGCGGAATTAACACCAGAAGGTAAGGTGATTTTGGCCGAAGGGCAACGGCTGTTACAGCATTTAGCCAATATTGAACATCTTGCCAGTCGCTTTAGTCAGGGGTGGGAACCTAAGCTTGAGTTAGTCATCGACGGTGCTTTACCGATGGAGCCGATCATGACCGCGCTTAAGCGTATGTCAGAACACAATATACCGACTAAAGTACAACTTAATATGGAGTTTTTAGGCGGAGTGCAGCATCGCTTTGAGCGCGACCAAGCAGACTTAATGCTGGTTAAGGATTATCGTACTGGCCCCTCGTATCATCCTAAACCGTTACCTACGATTACCAGTGTGCTAGTGGCGTCATCACAACATCCATTAAGTCTACTTAAGGAAATTAGTTTACCTGAGTTACAACAACATGTTGAGTTAACCATTGAAGATTCATCTCCAGGTAAACGCGACCGCGATGAAATGCAATTTGGCGGCGATAAAGTATTTTATTTATCAGGTTTTATCATGAAAAAAAATGCCTTACTAAAAGGCCTCGGTTTTGGTTGGATGCCAGACTTTTTAATTGCCGAAGAATTACATCAAGGACAACTTATTGAAGTTGATTTTATTGGTGGTAATCGGTTTAGCTTTACACCGCAATTAGTGTCCACACTTGAACGTCCGCTGGGGCGAGCAGGGCAACTATTTACTGAGCTTATTTTAGAAGAGTTTGCTCAATATCAATTACAGCATCAATCAGGATTGAGCGGTGCAGGTTTAGGTTAACGATGGACACAAATCGGTAAACGAATGCAGTGGCAACAGAATTTGGTTACAGAATATTGAAATGTTGTCGTGTTAAATAGCTGATCCTTTTGTTACCTTAAATCATCCATAATAAATAATGCCTTAATACCGAACAGGGCAACTGCAAACATTAAATAAATTTTTAAGGAATGAAAATGAGCATGAAAAGTCATGAAGTAGATTATGAAATTATAGGTTCTAGCATGCAGCTGGTTGAAGTTGAATTAGACCCAAATGAGTCTGTGATTGCTGAAGCGGGAGCGATGACTTACCTCGAAGAAGACATTATGTTCGAGGCCAGAATGGGTGATGGCTCTGAGCCAGAATCCGGTTTTTTTGGCAAGTTACTTGGTGCTGGTAAACGCGCCATTTCGGGTGAGGGTATTTTTATGACTCACTTTACCAATCAAGGCCAACAGAAACGAAAAGTGGCATTTGCTGCACCATTTCCTGGCACTATTCTGGCAATTGACTTAGCTCAACATCAAGGTGAACTTATCTGCCAAAAAGACAGCTTTTTAGCGGCAGCTTTAGGTACGCAAGTGAGTATGAAGTTTAATAAACGTTTAGGGACCGGTTTTTTTGGTGGGGAAGGATTTATTCTACAAAGCCTAAAAGGCGATGGCATGGCGTTTGTGCATGCTGGTGGGACATTGATTAAAAAAGAATTACACGGTGAGACATTGCGGGTCGATACCGGTTGTTTAGTGGGGTTCACTCCTGGAATTGATTATGACATACAACGTGCAGGCTCATTAAAGTCGATGGTATTTGGTGGTGAAGGTTTGTTCCTTGCAACCTTAAAAGGCCATGGAACTGTGTGGTTACAAAGCTTACCGTTTTCTCGTATGGCTGACAGAATCATTGCTCATGCACCATCAAGTGGTGGCAAAGACCAAGGTGAAGGTTCTGTACTTGGCGGAATAGGCCGAATGATTAACTAATTCTGACATTGCGCGATCTTATCCCTGTGCCGTTAGTATTCGAGCTCAGACTATTACAGTAAATTGTATTGACTTAGTCTGAGCTGTCTTTAGGAGATTTTTTAGAATGTTTACTGGTCGGCTGACGAGCTGGTCTGTTTTAACTTAAGGTTACCCATGTAAGGTCATCAATCTAACGTTATTATTCTAAGATTGTTAATTGCATAATGTGTTGGTATTGCAACGGTGTGACAGGCTGAACACTCAAGCGGGCACCTTTAGCCACTAATACCATATCTTGCAGTGCGAGATTTGCTTTCAATTGTTTCAAGCTCACTGGTTTAGAAAATTTGGCCATAAATTGGATATCTACTTGCCACCATCGAGGCGTATTAGTGTTAGATTTTACATCATAATACGGTGAACGGTTATCAAAAGCACTGATATCGATTTGTGCATCACTGCTAATTTTTGCTAAACCCACAATGGCAGGTACTTTACAGCTAGAGTGATAAAACAACACTACATCGCCTAAGGCGATTTGATCTCGAATGTAATTACGTGCTTGATAGTTACGAATACCCTGCCAAGCAACGGTTTGCTGCTCACTCATCTGTAGATTATCAATACTAAAGTCGTCTGGTTCAGACTTCATTAACCAATAGTTCATGTGATCCCATTACTGTCTTTAAAGAGGCTGAATAACCTTTTAGCGCTTAAGAATGGCAATGTACACGTTGCTGATGCGATTAGGCAAATAAAAAGCCGATAGTATTATACTATCGGCTTTTTACAACAGTGGTCATTCAACGGTTATTAATGAATGTTAATAAGTTGGTTTGGCAATAACAGTTTGGCCGATAGGGGTTAAACTTAACAGGGCCAACTTAAGATGCTGTAACGCGAAAGGAATACCTATAATCGTTACAAAACAAGCCAGAGCATGGGCTAGATGACCAATCGCGAGCCAAATACCAAAGCACAAAAACCAGATGACATTACCCACCAAACCTAACGTGCCAGTGCCAATATCTTCTTGGCCTGAAATGTGTTTTCGGTTAACGGTTTCTTGTCCAAATGGCCAGAAAGCAAGTTCGCCAATGACAAAACAAGCACGACCAAATGGGATACCAATGATACTGATAAAGCACAGTACCCCTACTAGCCACCAGGCTAGTCCCATGACAAAACCACCCATTAAAAACCAAGCAATATTAAAGATTAAGCGTAAAAGTGACATTTTCAATCCTATCAATAGTCAATATTACTTAATATAAAGCCATATTCATGCCATGTTTTTAACTAACTGATTCTTATAGCTTAAAGGTTGATTTTATACTGTATGGCTAATGTAGTGTGATGATTAATACAAATGAATCGATGAGATTTATCATTTTTTAGTTAAAATGCTCATATTACAGTTGATTGAGACAATTCATGTTTTCGATAAGCCCAGTACAAGCGATGAACTTTGAAGGACGCAGTATCTACATTAAGCGGGATGATTTATTACATGCTGATTTTGGTGGTAATAAAGCGCGTAAATTTTATCATTTCTTACATCATGATTATTCACATGTTACCCAAATCGTGGCTTCGGGCTCTGCACAAGCAAACTCCTTGTACTCATTGTCTGTACTTGCAAAGCAGCAAGGGTGGAAATTTGATTACTACGTAAGCCACATCAGCGAGTTTTTATTACAACATCCTCAGGGGAATTATGCTGCAGCGATACAAAATGGCGCCAATATTATAGATGTTCGTCATTTGACTGATGCTGAAAACCTTGACGGTATGCATTTAGACGATGCGATGCGACATATTGTTTCATCAGACCCAAGCTATGCAGATAAAAAACAATTACTTTTTATTCCTGAAGGTGGCCGTTGTGAGTATGCCGAAACTGGGATAGCACAACTCGCCAGTGAAATTATTCAATGGGCACAAGATCAACAAAAAAAACAGTTAAAGATATTTTTACCCTCAGGTACGGGAACTACTGCAGCTTATTTAAATAAACAAATTATTCAACAACAGGCTAAATTACTATTAATGGATGTTATTGCCATAGAGGTATTAACTTGCAGTACCGTAGGAGGAGATGAATATTTACGTCAACAATTCTCACAATTAGTCGATGAGGTTTATTTTCCTAACATTATTAATGATGGTCATAAATATCATTTTGGAAAATTATCACGACGTTGTTTTGATATGTGGAATACGGTATGCCAGTCGGGAATTGAATTTGAATTATTGTACGACCCGGTTGGATTTCTAGTGTTACAACATTATTTGAATAGTAATACTGTCAGTGCAACCGATATTCTCTATATACATCAGGGGGGAGTCTTGGGAAATAAAACGATGTTGCCAAGATACCAACGAAAGTTTTCGCACACGGTTTGATTACAGGATGAGTGTAGAATTTCTTGTTGTAAGTTGTTGATATTAAGTCTGTTATTTCTAAGTGGTAGATTTGGGTTTAAAAAGTTCGATTGGAGTTTAAAACTGAAGAATAATTTGAAATGATGCGAGTGAGTTATTCATTTTGCTCTGTTTTAATAAACATCGGTAAGTGAGAGGAGAATACCGAGAAATGAGTTTATTAAATAACAGAGCAAATGATTAACGCAAAGCGTTAGGGGGTATTACTTATTGGCAGAGATTAACCATTTCATGAAGTTTAATGCTTCAATACGTTTTGAAAAGGTTTTTTTGTTTTTACCTAGGCTGTCGGTAAAAGCAATTGAATTCTTGTTTGACGAGATAGAGTTAACCGGAAAGCTAACTGAAATTTCGTGTCCATTCATGTTGTATGACATAGGTCACACTCCTTCTTATATATTCACCATTAGGTGAGAAAATTGTTCAATAAAATATCCTTGGCATTTTTTAGTGTTGCAAAAGATTAATGTTTCGAGATTTAACTTAACCTATCCTTTACTCACTAATCAAGTGTTGATATGTAAATAGTTGATTAAGGTCTATTTTATGCCTGCAACATTGATGTTGGGACATGACATATAGCCATAAAAACTTAATACATATTTAGCACTTAACTTTGTAAGTTGAACATAGTTTTATGACAACAAGATTACGTGAATATAATTTAAATTATCATATCAACAAAAATCAATTGAAATCAAAAACGATGTACAGAAGCTTGTCTTGGGTTTATTTACGAAGTGAAGTTGAGCAGACTTACAGGTAGGTAACCAAAATTAACAAGAAAACTAAATCTGTGTGGATAATATACTGAGTGTTTGCATATGGCAATAGTCTTTTTCAAATTTTAATCAAATTAATGCTGTTTTCGATTAAAAAATAGCGATTAGTGATGAATTATCGACAAATTTCGCATTGCTCGGATGTCTATTGTGTAAAAGGGATGATGATTCAGTCATCATCCCTTATCTAATGGTACAACTTAATGATAAATAGCGGCCAAATTGTCTATACATTACGTTAGTCGTTAACATTTTAAGCAACTAGCGTAATGCTTAGTAAAGTAAATCGCCAATTGGGTTTAGTAACTTACTGAAACCTTTAGTGAAGTATAACGGAGCATCAACAATGGTATAGCACAAACAACCTTCAAGTGTTTTTGGTGAATGTTGGTGCTCTTTATCAAGCAGCATAAAATCACCTGGCTTGTAGGTGTTGTAACAGTCGCTGAACTCACCAGCGAGCAGTAATGTTAGCTCTGCGCCTTTGTGTGTGTGTTCAGGAATTTCACCATTGGCTGCGATATGCAACAAACTTGCTCTTGCTTGTGGCTCTCCAGTATCGAGTCTCAAGCGGCTGACTTTACCAATACCTTGCCAAGAAGCATTAATTTGCTTACGAAATACCTTAGGCAGAGGATAATGCTGACCTTTAATACTAACGCTGTTATCTTCAATCGTATCAAACGTACTAGCCTGTTCAATCTCTAAAGTGTCTAAGGTCGAATTTAATAGCTGCTCGAGTAGTGCGTCTAATTGATGATTATCATTAGTGTCTACCGACTGAGTTTTTACTGCTGACTCAAACTGTTGTTCAGACAACGCAATAGTCATCTGGTCAAGTTGTTGCTGGCAATGAGGGCACAATTCAGCATGGGCGGAGATAGCAATCGACATAGATAGCGGCAACTCGCCTTTAGCATGGAGAGACAGCAAATGCTGATCTGGGTGGTAATTAATCATAGTGTTTCTCCATAAAGCTTTTTAATTTTTCTAACCCGAGTCTAAGTCGTGATTTAACCGTTCCAATTGGAATATTAAGTTTGTCCGCTAACTCTTGTTGAGTAAGCTCTTGCATATAAATACCTTGTACTACCTGGCGCTGAAGAGGGGGTAATTCTTCTACATGCTGCAATAAACTGGCCGATAATAAAAAATCATTGTCGTTGCTTTCAGCTTCGTCAGACTCAAATAAAGGCCAAATATCATCACCGAAAGAATCTTCACGGTTGTGTTGTACTTTACGAAGCATGTCAAAACATTGATTACGCATGATGGTAAATACCCAAGTGCTTACCGCTGCTTTCTCTGCATTATATAGATGGGCCTTTGTCCATACTCTAGTCATTGTCTCTTGCACTAAATCCATGGCTAAGCCCTGTTGGCTTAAGCGCTGGACACCAAAAGAGTTAATTTTTGGGCCAAAATGCGAAAAAAGTTTTGCAAAAGATGTTTTGCATCGATCATTAGCCACCTGCGTCATTAATGACGCCAGCTCATCAGCCATTGGATTGGGTTCGTTTGATTTCATAGCACCGCTTAGTTTAATTAGGGATCTTTTTGCAAGATGCCCCTTATCATAACGACTTTGTGTGCTTTGTGATTGAACATTTTCCATTATTTCACCCGCATCCAATAAATAACTCATTGAGCATAAAATATTACCTCATTATGCTGTGGCCATCCTGAGCTCAAACAAGCTGCAGTATCATTAACTAATACGTGGCATTTTTGCGTTCGGATCACTGTTATGTATTATTTTATAATATCGGCTAAGAATGATTTTGCTAATTGATGATCATGGCTATTGATACACTGATATTTTTCTTTGGCACTCAATGGAATAATTTCAAGCCATCGCTGACAAACCCACGCAATATCGTTGAAGTTCTCTTCACAGTAGTGAGCAAGATGCTGTGGGTATTGCTGTAAAATTTGCTTTAACGTGTGACTAAGTGCTTTATCTTTTTTACGCACATCAGTGCTAATGCCTGTCTGTCCCGTTTGTGGTTCAATGATATCGCGTGGCCAAGAATCAATTAAGCTGACATCGGCGCGCTTTAAACCGTCACTATCAACACTGACATTATTTATAATGAACGTCTTTTGCCCTTGCACACTAATACCTAACAAGCCATCTTCAAGCGTTTCAAAGTCGATGATTTGGGTTAATGTCCCCATGGGTAATATGGTTTTTTTATCATCAGCCAACATACACAAACCAAAACCAACACCACTTTTTAGCGATTCTGATACTAACCGTTTATATCTAGGTTCAAAAATTCGTAGCTGGGTATATCCTTGAGGTAACAAACATATCGATAAAGGGAATAGTGGGATAATCATAACGGCACCTGAATGGCTTTTAGCGAATAATCTATAGTGTTATACGCATACAAGCAGGTAAATGATCACCTTCCGCTGTGGTTTAAATAAGCTAAATAAAATTATGCTTTTATGTATGGCATGTTGCGCTCAAATGTAGTTTCAACAAGGGTTATTCATATTTACATCTTAAGCATTGATTGAGTTAAATGGGTTTACAACAACAGGTACATCTATCAAGTTTAAGTCTCACTGGATCAGTGTTGAAATATCGAGATAAATTGATGTAGTTGTCTCTGGAGTTTTTTCATCGGTGTAGTCTTTTAGTAGGGCATTTAAGAGATGAGATAGTTTGAGTCTTGAATAAACATCTTAGATATTTAGGTTTTTTTTCGATCTTGTTTATAGATATTTTTTATTTTTGTGGGATAAATCCTGATCCAACACTGTTTAATAATATTTTTTAAGTATAATTATGCTTATTAATGATAATGCATCTTTGATGTTGTTTGTATGTTTTTAGGTGGGATCTGTTAATGAGAAAAGTGCTAGATACGGTAGATCAAAGAACTAAGTTAGTTGGCGAAAACCGTTTAGAATTGTTGTTATTTCGCATTAACTCAACCCAGTTGTTTGCTATTAATGTATTTAAAATCAAAGAAGTGGTTAAGTTACCACCCTTAAATAATTTACCCGGCAGTAATCATAATGTTTATGGCGTCGCTAACTTTAGAGGCATGTCTATCCCGGTGATTAATTTACGAGAAGCGATTGGTTTCTCGCCGATGCCCGTAAATGACGATTGTAACTTGATTATTACCGAGTATAACCGCAGTGTGCAGGCCTTTTTAGTCGGTAAAGTCGAGAATATCGTTAACATGAGCTGGAGCGATATTATGCCGCCACCCAAAACCACTGGCGGACATAATTACTTAACAGCAATAACGAAAATAGAAGACCAAGGACACTTACGATTAGTGTCTATTATTGATGTTGAGAAGGTATTAGCTGAGATTATTGATTACGACGTGAAGTTATCTGACGGTGTGTTAGATGAAGCGCTCGTTTCTTATATGCCTGGTCGTAAGATATTAATTGTGGATGATTCGTCAACGGCGCGCAAACAAGTAAGAGACACGCTCAATCAACTTGGTATAGAGATTATTGAAGCTTCAGATGGATTACAAGCTTTGCAATTATTACAATCGTGGGCTGATGAAGGCAGACAGGTTGCCGATGAATTGCTAATGATGATTACCGATGCCGAAATGCCCGAAATGGATGGTTATAAGTTGACCTTTGAGGTGCGAAATGATCCTCGAATGGCGGCACTATTTATTACTCTTAATACTTCTTTGAGTGGCAGTTTTAACCAAGCGATGGTAGAAAAAGTGGGCTGTAATAAGTTTATCTCTAAATTCCAGCCTGACTTATTAGTTAGCGTTGTTCAAGATCGTTTACGGAGTATTCTTGGTTAGACCACCATTGAATGATTACGTGGTTTTATTGATCCATATCTTCGATTAACTCATCAAGAATACGACGTTGATGCCCCGGGGTGATACCAATATTCAGCCTCGCTATTTTGACAGCATGGCCAAATTGGGCTTTACCAAGTAAAGTCACCAGTTGTTGTAAAAAACCACTGTCTAAAGATAAGGTCTTGCTATAGTGGCTAATGGCTTTTGTTAAAGAGGTAAACATTATATCGTCAAATTCGAAACCGGTATGATATTGACTACTGTCACCCGCTATTTCGCCTTCAAGTAATACTCCGTCCAGACTTAATGGCCAGCCCCTTGCATTCATGCGACTTTGGGCTATTTGATACATCATCCAGGCACTTTTTTTAAAACCACCAAAAATCATACAATCAAAATCTGATTCTTCGAGTTCTTGCTCAGTCCAATTAATGCCAATCGCCAAGTCTTTGCTATATAGATGCATTAAATTATCTTTAACCGCATCTCGACAATCCCAAATAGAGGTCAGCAGGTTTTTCTTGGCTAACATATGGCATTCTTTACAAGCTGGAATGGCTAGAGAGGGATGGGGAGTATGAGTCATTCTATAGTAATCAAATATATGATTACTGGGTTCGTTGCAAAACCAACAGGTGTGGCGTTTGTCAAAAGGAATATCAATCAGTGTAGGCATGGGCATAATAATATCAAAAAGCTGTTCAATGGCTGAACAGCTTGGGTAGTAAGATCAAATCAATTAATGATTATTCTTTTTCAAAATCAACTAACTCTTTAGCCAGTACGATAGGGTCAATTTCTAGGCACTCTTGTTCAGCTTCCCAATCAACACCTATTAATACACCATCATCATTTAAATCACTTACCCAATATTCTAAAAACTCAGTCAGCGTAATAGTCACTGGGTTGTAGTCTGCCCACTCATCAGTGCAATGGCTTTTTGCAGCAGCTTCGCTTGACCAAAGTGGCATAACATCAGTTTCTTCAAATTCTGATGAGTCACATACAACCCAACCTTCACCTGTTTCATCTTGTAAGCCCCATAAGACTTGATGTTGTTTTACGCTTTCGATAAAGCCTGTTAGTGCTGCTGTCTGTTCTGTCATGATAAATCGCTTAAATGAGTGAGAATTAACATCATTATACGGACTCATTGAATAAGGAAAAGGCTTAATTAATGACAATTTTGTTTATGAGGATCCTTGGTGGTCATTTAGCTACTAAATTGACACAGAATCTAGACGAAAATCGGGCAGTTAGCCTGATATTAGTCACTAACACGACTCGATGCGTCAATGTTGTAACTGTACTTTGTGGTTGTTTGTTAGGTCATTCAATAAATAGTAGAAGTAACGGAAGTCTTAAATTTATTAACCCGCTTATTTTATTAAGCAGTCTGTATCACTCAAATCAAGTACCGCTTTTAACACGAGTATCTGTGGCGTTGAGTACCAGCTTCATTATTGCTCATCTTGTCATCGGTATTGTCAAGTTTCACTTGAATTTAGCATAAATAAACAGGGTTTAATGTTAACAGCTCTTGTTTACTGAAAGCCGATGCGTCACGATATTCAATATTCATTTTACGTAAATTAAGTGTTGTTCATGGCTCATAAAAGACGTTTTTCTGTGTTTATTGCTTCAATGTTTGTATCTAGCACTTTATTAAGTGCCTGTGCAGTGTCAGCATCTCCCGATCCGGTCGCCGATGTTACTCCAGTTCAAGAGCATCCTGATTTTGCTACTTGTGTGATTAATTTACAGCAAAAGGCAAAAACAACAGGGATTTCACAACAGATTATCGATACAACGGTGGCAAATTTAAAGTTTGTCCCTAGGGTGATTGAATTAGATAATCAGCAGCCAGAATTTACCACTAGCTTTGGTGATTACTTCGATAAACGCGTAACACCTTGGCGGGTTGAACAAGGTACAAAAATGATGGCTAAACACGGGCCATTATTAGCTAAACTAACAAAAAAGTATGGCGTGCCTGGGCAATATATTGTTGCTTTTTGGGGCTTAGAAACCAACTTTGGCAGTTACAAAGGTAGTATGCCAGTGCTCGATTCATTGGCAACGCTAGCATGCGATCCAAGGCGTAGCGATTATTTCACTGGCGAGTTATTACAAGCGTTGAAGTTAAAGCAGCAATATAATTTCGCAGATAGCAAAATGGTTGGCTCGTGGGCCGGTGCGATGGGGCACACCCAATTTATGCCAACTAATTATCGTAAGTATGCCGTAGATGGCGACGGTGATGGTATTGCCGATTTATGGAATAGTGAAGTGGATGCATTAACTTCAGCTGCTAACTTTTTACAACATCTAGGTTGGAAGGCCGATGAACGATGGGGACGGGAAGTACTGTTGCCTGTAGATTACCCGTTTGCTTACTTGGGCGGTAAACACCCTTTACCGTTAGTAAAATGGCAAGAGCTGAATATTAAGCAAGCTAATGGTCAGCCGTTGTCGACACCCGATATGCAAGCTGCTTTATATTTACCCGCTGGGCATACGGGTCCAGCTTTCTTGGGCTATGACAACTTTAATGTGATTATGCGTTGGAATCGCTCTGAATTTTATGCCATTGCAGTAGGTCATTTAGCCGACAGAATTAATGGCAGTGCGATGTTAACTCGTTCAGTACCTAAACAGCCAAGGTTAAGCCGAGAAACAGTAAAGCAGTTACAACAAAAACTGAATGATGCTGGATTTGATGTTGGTAAGCCTGATGGTATTTTAGGGCGTAATTCAGTGCTAGGTTTGCAAGCCTTTCAACAGCAAAAAGGGCTGATTGCGGATGGGTTTCCTGACGTACAAACATTTAATGCATTAGGCATCAAATTATAATGGCCACCTAAATGGCCACTTTTTTGTGGATGCATTAGCACGCTTTTGCTAAGCTTCGGCAAATTTTTGAGTTAAGGAACGATAATGAGCATTAAAGACGATATGGTAGTGCAGTTTAATTACACACTACGTGATGAAAAAGGCGATGTGCTTGAATCAAATGAAGGTCGTGAGCCGATTGCATATCTGCATGGGCATGACAACATGATGCCTGGTATCGAAGCTGCTATTAATGGTAAAGAAATTGGCGAGAAGTTTACCATTACTCCGCCAGCCGCTGACACTTATGGTGAACGCCAAGAAGATTCAGAGCAGCGTGTATCAGTTAAACATCTTGTCGGCGCAAAAATATGGAAACCTGGCATGGCTGCAGTGGTGAGCACTGAACAAGGCCAACGTCAAGTTACCATCATTAAAGTGGGTAAATTTATGGCAACTGTTGATGTCAATCATCCACTGTCTGGCCGTGAATTAACATTCGACATCGAAATCGTCGGTGCTCGTGATGCTTCAGACGAAGAAATTGCTCATGGCCACGCCCATGGTGCTGGTGGTCATCACCACTAATGAGATTGATTTGCTGTTAATTCCTAATTTAACAGCAACTTAATTCTTTTATAAATCCCAAGTGAAGACTTGGGATTTTTGTTTTTACAGTGAGTTATTATGGTTATTGATTTTTCTTTGGGTAAAATTATTGTCACTGTGCATGAAATTCAGTGCCGGTTTCATGATAGTCAACTGGTGCTTGCTGCGTCAGTAGATGATATTAGCTGTTTTCATCAAGGCTTAGTGATTGTCGCGGATGCGGGGACGGTGCGGTGGAGTCTTAAGCTCGATAATCCAGCGCAATTAGAGGCGTTACTTAATCACACCGGGATCCATGCACAATAACCATTAGTCATAAACCTATCTGAATATACTCGATTATTTATGATATTTATTTGCGAATCGTTCGATGTTAAAAATCAATTAACGTAAGATAGCCACCAATATTGTTACTGTATTGATAGGATTAATAAATATGTCTGCTCAGTTAGATAAAATCGTGATTGAACCGCAATCACCTGCAACATCTTGTGTCATTTGGTTACATGGCTTAGGTGATTCTGGTGCTGGTTTTGCACCAGTGGTACCAGTATTAGGCTTAAATAGTCAGCATAGTATTCGTTTTATTTTTCCTCATGCACCAGAACAAGCTGTGACGATAAATGGCGGGTTTGTGATGCGTTCATGGTACGACATCAAAAGTATGGATTTGCATGACCGTGCAGATATCCAAGGAGTTATGGTGTCTGAGCAAGCAATACGTAAGCTGATAGTCGATCAAATCAACAGCGGCATACCGGCTGAAAAAATAGTTTTAGCAGGTTTTAGTCAAGGCGGAGTCATGAGTTTGTTTACGGGTCTGCGTTTTGAACAAAAACTGGCAGGTATTATGGCGTTATCTTGTTATTTACCTGGTGGGGAAACATTGCCAGAGCAACTTGCTGACGCCAATATGCATACACCCATCTTCCAAAATCATGGTGAGCAAGATGATGTTGTCCCTATGTTTGCCGGAAAAATGGCTCATGATGCTCTGGTCGCAGCAGGTTATCAGAGTGTTTGGAAAACCTACCCTATGGCTCACAGCGTATTACCTAATCAACTAATTGATATCGGTCAATGGTTACAGCAAGTTTTGAAATAATGTGAAGTTATGTTTTTAAACTATGCTTTTTGTTGTTTTTTTTAAGCGACAATCAGTTATTTTTATTTTTAAATTATTATCCATCAAATTCAGAGGCTTAGCTGCGGTAATTGCAGTTAAGCCTTTTTCTAACAGTTGAAATACAACCGAGAATATCAATCTGTTCGTATTTTAAGATAAATAATGTTGTAACTACTTGTTAATATTGTACTAAGTATCACATTTTGTAATGAATTCGTCACATGTAGACGTTATTGTTTGCTATTATTATGCCGATGAAATTAAGCGTCTTTTGATTTTTTATAGATAAATCTTGTAGTTGCTTGTAATTTATACTGAGATGTCGATGTTGATACAGTGTTTGATTTTGTATTTACATGTTCTATTTCTGAGTAATAAACGACAGAGTTATCTGCTGACTTTGACTAGAATTGTCTTATTTTCAGTATTAAGGTGCTCACTTAGAACGTCTGAGAATTGTACTTTTTATTGTGATGAATAACACTTTTATCTCAAAAAATATCTAAATCTAAGAGAAATTAATTCATAAAGTAAAAATAATAAATTATTTAAATAATGGGGTTTTACATGAATAAAACGATGTTTAAAGGTTTACTGGCAACGGCAATTATTGTTGCATTAACCGGCTGTAATGATAGCAGCGATAGCAATGATGATGTAAGTACGTTTAATTTACGCATTGCACATATTAATGATACTCATTCGAGTTTTGATCCAACATCATTAGATTTTACCGCACAAGTCAATGCAGAAGATATGAGCATTAAAACAGATGTAGGTGGCTATCCTCGTGTTGCAACTGCATTAAAAAATGCTAGAGCTATGGCAGCAGATGCTAATAAGCCTTTCCTTGCTTTACACGGTGGTGACGCTTTCCAGGGTTCACTTTATTTCAATGTGTTAAAAGGTGCTGGTAATGCAACTTTAATGCGTGAAATGGGTCTTGATGCCATGACGATAGGCAACCATGAATTTGATCTTGGCGATGGTCCATTCATTGAATTTGCTAATAAAATTAACTTCCCAATTCTTGCTGCTAACTTAGATGCCAGCGCAGACTCTCAAATGTCAGGCGTCACTAATATCAAGCCTTATATTATTAAAGAATACGGTGACGTTAAAGTCGGTATTTTTGGTTTAGTGTTAGAAGACATGGAGTCAATTTCATCTCCAGGTGAAGATTTAGCTTTTAAGGGTGAAGTCGTAACTGCGCAGGCAACAGTTGATGCGCTCAAAGAAATGGGTGTTGATAAAGTTGTAATGGTAAGCCACATTGGCTTAGAAAGAGATATTCGTATTGCAGAGTCAGTTAACGGCGTTGATGTCATTGTTGGTGGCCATTCTCATACTCTACTTGGTGATTTCACTAATATTGGAAGAGGAGAGGGTTCAAGTATTGCAAGTTATGCCGAGATGATTACCAATCCTAATGGCACTAGTAAAACGTGCATTGTACAGGCTGGTGAAGTTGCTCAGGCTGTAGGCCAAGCAGATGTAACTTTCGAAAATGGCGATGTTACAGTCTGTCAAGGTAATAACACTCTGTTAATTGACAACAATTTTACCCATAAGTATGACGGAGAAACAAGCGAGCCGTTAACTGAAGCAGATCAAGCTGCTGCAGAGGCCTTTGTTGGTGAGCAAAACAATATTGCCATTACTGAAGAAGATGCTTTACTGCGTAGTATTATCGATATTGATTACAAGCCGTTAATTGAAGAGTTTCAAGGTAAAGTGATTGGTCAAGTTTTCGATGCAAACGACCCAGTTAACACTGGTATGTTAGATCATGTTCGCCAACCGGGTGTGAAACGTAACGGTGCTTCATTACCTGGAACGGGTTCAGAAGCTGGTGCTCACGTTGCAGCGTCTATGGTTTGGAAGTTAAACCAACATGGTTATGGTGTTCACATGGCCATCACCAATAATGGTGGCGTGCGTAATGATATTAAAAACGATGATACTGGTAACTTAACTGCTGGTTATGTTATTGGCTCACTTTTATATTTCAGTAATGAGCTAGCTATTGTTGAGTTAAAAGGTAGTGATGTAACTCAACTACTTGAAGATACGATTAATTATTCATTAACAACGTCTTCAGGTTCATTCCCAACATTTGCCAATGTACAATTTACCTTCAATGGTAAAGCTATCGTTGGTGAACAAATCGAAGATTTACAGGTATGTCCTAACGGTGTAGCTGCTGGTAGTTGTACAGATATTGATCCAGAAATGGCTTACAAGATCTCTACTAACGCTTATATCGCAGGTGGTAAAGATGGTTATGACATTTTTGACACTAAGAAGCTTTCTCCAGTTATTAAGTCAGGTTTTATCGATAATGAATCTATGATTGAATACGTAGAAGCATTAACATTGTCTGGACAAAAATTAGAAGAAATCCCAACGGGCTTAACATTCATTGCGCCAACTAGTTTTGAAGCAAAGCTTGATAACCCAGTATTTAAGCCAGAAGATAATCAATAAAATAAATCATGTACAATTTGAAATGGATTAACTAAAAATTAGTCTTGGAAAGTAACAAAGGCAGCTTCGGCTGCCTTTTTTATTGGTGATAGTTTAGTTGACTCGTAGTTTAGTAAAGCGGTAATGTAATCAAGAGGTTTTGTTATTATTATTGAACAGTGCATGTATAGGATTGAGATAAATTAATATGAAAGGTATCTACAGATTATTGTTGTTAGTCTCTTTAATCGTGCTTGCACTATCGTGTTATTTAGCCGGTAGCCAAACGGGAGCGATCACTTTTTTTGTAGCTGGTGGATTGCTTGAATCAGCCTTTTGGTTTGGCTTGTTTAAAAAATCTAAAAATAGAAGCATTAGTTAATATTAACCTACACGGTTATCGGTTATCAGATATTACTTGTTGAATTTCCTATGATGATATTGCTCAAAGTATTGAAATCGTAAGTGGATATTTGAAAGTAACAAAGGCAACCTAGGTTGCCTTTTCTATTATAAAGCTATGACGTTCTTTTAATGGTTACAATTATCGCTGTTTACCTCGCTCAATTAACTGTTTTATTTCCAGCTAATATGAGTGGTTAACGTATGGCTTTGCCCTGGCGCTAAAGTCACACTGTCGTCCAGAACATTAGCGGCTTCTAAGCACACCATGGTTAGGTAATCATCGGCATTAAAGCGTGAAAGGCGCATCGACTTGTCTATCCAAGGGTTCCAAAGTACAGCGGATTGGCTGTTTTCGCGACTGACTACAATGGTACCATTTTGTGTATGTAGCTCCTGAGTATCACCTAATTGGGTGTAAACCCGGTCGGTTTCTCGTTCAAACTTGACGACATCATCGACTTGTTTAAACGGCCCTTCACCAAACTCAATGTATTGCGACCCAGTAAAGCCACTCACTTTCAATTGATGAATATCTTCAATAGGAAAGTAGCTATGCAATGCTTGGGTCAGTATTACGTTATCATTTCCATTATTAGTATTCACTATGCTGACCGATAAGGTTTCGCCTAAGGTGAATAACACCTTTACTTGGGTATTATGAGGCCAATATTGTTTATCCATTTCACTGGCGGGCAAGGTGAAAACTAAGTCTACTAATTGGTTACGCATTTTGACAGATTCAAGCGACCAGGTTTTGTTTCGTGCAAAGCCATGCTGCGGAAACCCTGGAGTGTCGCTCATGCCAAACCAAGGCCAGCAAATGGGGATTCCACCTCTGATACCATTACCAGGTTGATAATCATCTGCACTTGATACCCACAATAGTGGTGCTTTGCCGACAGGTATAAATTGATCTATTTGTGCACCTTGCATAAAAATACGTGCTTGGCAAAGTGCTGTGTCAACAGCAACATAATCAAGACCATTGGGATGTCTTTTAGTGGTAACCGAACCCATAGTGTGTGTCCTTGTGTATTTTGACCCTAGTAGATAGCTTACAAGGTTTTTGGTAAGTAAGTCACTAATCGTTTGGATGATTTATGGGGGTTAGCGATCAACTTTAGTTAATAAGTAAACATCAATCTGCTATTGATTCAGCATTAAGTGTTGCATCACTTGTCATCGATAGGCTATTACGGGTTTAATTCGCTTTGTGAGCAAAATAACGAGTTTTGATATTGCTGATTTGAAATAACCACCCTGTATCAATTCAGCTCACCTCTAATGTAAAGTTGAGGTTATTTAGTGAAATGTAACAGACGGTTATTGGCTGGCATGGTGATGTCTTCTTGAAGTGTTAGTCCCTGTTGTTGTGCTAACTGGCAGATCCATTCAATATCGCGGATACCGCTATCAGGATTGTTGTGTTGCAGCCACAAATTGAATTGTTGATTACTGTCACTGGTCAATTGACCTTGATAATTAAAGGGACCATAAACGACTAATGAACCTGAATTAACCAATACACTACCAACACCAGTAAAGAATGCTTCCACCATTGGCTTACTCATAATGTGCAAGGTGTTAGCACTGAATATAGCATCTACATCTGATAAAAGTAGGGGCCATGGTTGGGTGACATTAAGGCTAATAGCCTGTTGTAAGTTTGGTGATGTTTGCAAATCGAGTCGAGCTTGTAGGGTTGGCAAGTAATGTTGCTGATCGCTTGGTTGCCAGCGAGCATGGGCAAGGTTTTCAGCGAAATAGACGCTGTGTTGGCCTGTACCACTGCCTATTTCGAGTACATGTTGCCTATTGACAAACCACTTTGCCAATAGGGTAAAGATAGGCTGTTTATTATTTTCACACGCTTGTGAAAAAGGCAGCTGTTGTAGCGATAATGATTGAGGCATTACGAGATATCAATTCTATCCATTTCTAATTGTTGCAATGCTATCACCGCTTGAGTGCGATTGCGAACACCCAGTTTACGAAATATCGCTGTGGCATGTGCTTTGATAGTTGCTTCTGATACCCCAAAATCATAAGCAATTTGTTTGTTGAGTAACCCTTCTGCAAACATCTGTAACACGCGATATTGTTGCGGGGTTAAATCTGATAATCGGTTGGCCATTTTGTCGGTCGGGTCGTCAGAAACCGGCACGATTTGTGTGCCTTTTGGTAACCAAATATCACCGTATAACACCGCATTTAATGCTTCGGCCAACACTTCCATTGACGCAGATTTAGGGATGAATCCGCTACTGCCATAATGTATTGCTCGGCTAATTGTATTGATGTCTTCATGGGCAGATATCACCACAACGGGGATATCTGGATAATGAGTTCTGAGGTGGATCAGGGTTGAGTAACCGTGTGATCCTGGCATTTGTAGGTCTAGCAGGATTAAGTCAAATGGGGTCTCTTTTTGATCAAGAACCCCTTGCAATGCTTCGGCACTATCGGCCTCAAACCATTGCGTTTTTTCAAATGCATTACTCAACGCTAGCCTTAAGGCGTTACGGAATAATGGGTGATCATCTGCGATGATGATGTTTAAATTTTCGAGCTTCATGGCGTTTTTTATTCTATGTTGCACGTGAAGATAACTCAATGTAACAGAAAAGTAATCGAGTATTCTATTGCTTTATGTCACATTGTGATTGATTTGAATAAAAACCGTAAAATTTTAGACTTTAGTCGAGTAGATAAAGTGCTAATGCAGCCATCTATCTGACTACATTAGCAATGGCGTATATTAATTGTGTGGCCACACTTGGGTTGGGTTTCTGTTTTCATCTACCGCAACAAAAGTAAATACTCCGCGTATCGCATGTTCTCGATGATCGTGGTACATATCTTCTACATAAATGTTCACTTCAACTTTGAGTGATGTATTACCAACATGAATCACATTAGCAATCAGCTCTGCTAAGCTGCCTGCGGGTATCGCTTTTTTAAAATCGATACGGTCAGAACTGACGGTCACTAATGACTTACGACAAAAACGGGTGGCGGCGATAAATGCTGTTTCATCCATCCATGCTAAAGCATCACCACCAAATAAGGTGTTATGGTGATTGGTATTAGACGGGAAAATAGCCTTTATAACGCGCGCTTCTGATTGAGCAATACGTGCAGCAATGTCATCAGGGAAATGGTTTTGAGTTTGAGCAGGGTTTTGAGCAAGGGACATACAACTACCTAATGTTATGCAGAACAACAAAGAATTAAGCGAAAAAAGCCGCGCATTATACTGTATTGCGTTGATCTCTGTCGATGTTGTAGTGCCTGTTTAGTCACCCAAGGGCCAGCATTCGCGGGGCCCTTGGGGGAAATATTCTCATAAATTGGATGGGTTATACTATTCGATTAACGATATATGGCTAAATGAGGCATTTTGGCTGAGAACATCAATTGAAGTGATATAGGTTAATATCACTTCAATCGCTTGCTGTTGTTGATTAATGCCCGCAATAGCTTCGTGTTTTTGTTGATTGCGACTCACATACAATGTTCGATCAAATTGACCTTGTATATGGGTTCCATCTGTTAATGTCAGTTTGACCATATAGCGATACAAACAGATGATCTCGATGTAATCGTAAATCTCACATTTAATTGGATCCATGTCAGTATCCCATTTGTCTGCTCTATATCTTGCTAAAAACCATCACTCATTAACAATCATTTACTCACTTTCAATGACCCGTTAATAGCGTAACAACACAGTAGAAACCATTTGCTTGTTGGCATTGAGGGTCACTATGTATAAGCGATCAAACTCACTTGCATCTGCAATGGGTATTTGTTTTTCTGCCCCGAGACCCTCTACTAAATCTGTCGAAGTATTACTGTGTCCGACCACTAAAATACTACCCTGTTGAGTTAATAGATATTGGGTAAATGCAGCCATATCACGTGGATCATAAACACTTAAATCCAGTTGCTGATCTTGCGTTACGGCGGTGGCCGTTTCACGGGTGCGATTATAATCCGTTGTGTACACTTTATCTAAATGCGTACTAGATAGAACTTTAGCTAAACGTAGCGCTCGTAATTGTCCTTGTGCGGATAAGCTAGGGTCTTTTCCTGCAAGTTTTTCGGCATGTCTGACAATAAAAATAACTTGATTGCTCTTGGTATTGTTATTGCTGTCTACGGCGGTATTGTTAAGCGCAATCGGAGCAACGATTGGCGTCTGTGCCATTAGTGATGCGCTGATTAAACTGATACAGCCTAAAATGACTCTAATGATTAATTGTTTCATGGTGTTAATCCGCTAAATAATATTCGATGGTAGATACGACCCGTACCTGTTTAATATATGGCGTGTTTTTATCTCTATTGTTAATGCTGAATTGTCCTTGAGTTGCTTTTTTTATTTTACCTAATCGGCTTTGTGAATCGGTAGCAAATTTTTCAGCAACTGAACGTGCATTGGTTGTCGACTCTTCGATCATTTTCGGTTTAACGTCATTTAATCGGCTGAAAATATATTCGACTTGGGCATCATAGTTATTTTGCGAGAAAACAATTCCCATTTTACCTAGCTCAGTTAATTGAGGCATAGCACCGCGAACTTTATCTATGTCATTAGAATATACCGTAATGGTTTGCGACGCCGTATAGCGCAATTCTACTGGTTGATTTCCACCATACTGTTGCGCCAATTTATCAGTAATAGTGGGGGCGGCGAGAGTGATCTCTTTGGGATCGATATTTTGTTCGGCTAAAAAGTTAACCACTTGGTTATTTTGTGCTTCGAGCTGTTTGTACAGTTCATCGAGATTATTATTGGCAGCTGTAAATTGGATAGGCCAAATGACGATGTCGGCAGAATATTCATTTTCTGCCAGACCTTTTACCGTGACGCTGCGGTCGAGTAACTTGTACTCAACAATGGCTTGTTTGAGTAATACGCCTAAAGCGCCTAAGCCCAGTGCAATTAATATTCCGAAAATAGCAGCACTACGAGACGAACTTTGCATAACAACATCCTTATTATAGGTGGGGAGTGGTGATGTAACGTTGGCTTTATGGCTAACGTTATTTTTGTTATAGGGTGTTAATTGCCGTATCACACAGTCATGAAACGTCAATATTTTCGCTAACATTATGGATTATCGGCAATGATAAGCTTCCAAATTAATGACAATCATAATCGAATATGAGTTGAATATTGGTTTTATGGATTATTTTTAATCCTAGTTTTGCTTAATGCTTGTCTAGCAACAATACTTAAGTTGGCATATTACTGACTCGTGTTGTTGTTATTTAAATCGCTCTGCCATTTATACAGCTCGGTCATCTAAATAAGTCTGTTTACGCATTTAATAGAATTTAATGCTGTTAGATTAACATCGTTTTAAAAGGAATTAATATGTCATCTCGCTTAACAGCACAGCTTATTCAAAATGGTTTTGATGATGGCTTACCAGTATGGCGTCGGATCATTTTCACGCGACTGTTTAGTGTGCTGGCTTTGTTATGTATCCCGATTTATATCACCAGCGTATATTTGTGTATTGTTCAAAATCTTTGGGGCATGGCAATATTTGATACCGTGGCTTACGGGGTATTATTATTCATTTTGTTTTATCCACGAATTAGCGATACACAAAAATTTACCATAGGTTGTTATCTTGCGTTTGGTATCGGAATCGGCTTTATAGTCGCTATTGGCCCTTCTGGCGCAGGTTTTTTCTGGTTATTTGTTTTCCCTCCTCTGAGCAGTATTCTTCTTGGTGACAAAATGGCGGTATGGGCCCAGGTGACGAATGGTATATCGTTATTAGTCATCGGTATCGCTTACCATTATCAACTGGTTCATTGGCCCGACATCAGCGGCTTTTCGACCTTGATTTGGTATGTAGTGGCGATTAACTTTCTAGTCACTAATGCAATAGTGACTCAGTCGACTTCTTATTTATTGGGTAAGTTAACACACTCTTTAGAGTCTACTTTAGCCTCTCGCACAGCAACAGTTATGGGGTTAGCTAAACTGGCAGAGTATCGTGATAATGAAACCGGTGCGCATCTGATTAGAATGCAGCAGTATGCCAATATGTTAGCAAAACAAAGATTAACCGATGAACATGTTCCAGAAGAGTTAACTGACGCTTTTATTCAAGAAATTAGCCTATCAGCCATTTTGCATGATATTGGTAAAGTGGGTATCGCCGATCATATTTTGTTAAAACCAGGGCGCTTATCGGTAGAAGAATTTGAACAAATTAAGGCTCATCCAGTGATTGGGGAAAAAGTGCTTAACAGTTTATTAGCGTATGCCCCTCAGTGTACATTTATACGAATGGGACGCGACATTGCTGGCGCTCACCATGAAAAGTGGGATGGCAGTGGTTATCCTAATGCGTTGGCAGGAGAATCTATCCCTTTGTCAGCCAGAATTGTAGCCTTAGTCGATGTGTACGATGCATTAACATCACCACGATGTTACAAAAGGCCTTTTAGTCATGAAGAAGCGATGACGTTAATTCTTGAAGGAAAAGGCAAACACTTTGACCCCAAATTGGTCGATAGCTTTATGGTTATTAGTGAACAATTTGCAGTGCTGTCAAAAGCATCTTTACTCGAAGAGGATTAACCCTTTGATGAAAGGGTATATACAATAATGCCAGTCCTGGGGACTGGCATTATGAAACAATATTATACAGTGTCGATATCAGCCGCTATATAAACAGGATTGAGTTAGCTTTGGTGTGCTAGCCATTAACCCGTAGTAGGGCTATTACTGTGCTAGCAATGCTTTGCGTTCTTTAGAAGCTTGAGCTAAATCACGTAACAGCTTCTCAGAATCAGCCCAATGCAAACATGCATCAGTAATACTTTGGCCATACACTAATGGTTCGTCTTTAACCACTTTCTGATTACCTTCAATCATAAAGCTCTCTGCCATAATACCGGCAATTGCGGTACTACCACTGCGCAGCTGCGCCATAATACTATTGGCTACATTAAGCTGGTTTCTATGTTGTTTCTCACTGTTACCATGGCTGAAATCAACCACCATACGCTGAGTTACACCCACTTGTTCTAGCTGTGCACGTGCGACTTCAATATCTTCAGCTGAATAATTTGGCGTTTTACCACCACGCAAAATAATGTGTCCAAATGGGTTGCCGTGGGTACGGTAAACCGCCATTGCGCCATCTTTATCTGGAGAGTAAAAAATATGCGGAGCTTGAGCCGCACGTACAGCATCAACAGCAATATTAATGTTACCGTCAGTACCATTTTTAAAGCCAACAGGGCAAGACAATGCAGAAGCCATTTCGCGGTGAATTTGGCTTTCAGTGGTTCGTGCGCCAATAGCACCCCAGGTAATAAGGTCTGCGATGTACTGGCCGTTCACCATGTCTAAAAACTCAGTGGCGATAGGTAACTTGAGTTCTGTGATTTGTTGTAATAACTGACGCGCCATACGCAAGCCTTTATTCGGGCTAAAGCTGCCGTCCAAATCTGGATCTGAAATTAAGCCTTTCCAACCGACAATGGTACGAGGCTTTTCAAAGTACACCCGCATTAATATGCACAAGTCATCTTTTAGTTCGTGATGTAAGGCTGACAAACGTTCTGCATATTCGAGTGCTGCTTTAGTGTCATGAATTGAGCAAGGGCCAATAATGACCAGCAAACGTTGATCTTCACCGGCAATAATTGCTTCTACTTCACGACGTTGTGCAACCAAGTAGTCTGCAGCATTTTGCGTTAATGGATATTCTGAAGCCAACTGAGCAGGAGAAATAACTTTGCTTAATAAGGTTGTTCTGAGTTCATCTGTTTTAATTGTCATGCATATTACCGAGAAATCGTGAGATGCATCTGCATCATATTGAACGGGATTATATACCCAAAGAAGTTCAAGATGCGAGGCTTAGCCTCGGATTCTAACGGTTAAAAAATAGATTGCCGTAAAAGGCAAAGACGAATCAACCTGAGTTAAGTTCGTCTTTTGCTGGTTTTTCATTCTCTTTCATGCAGATAATGATTGTTTATGAATTAGAACATATGACGCTCTAGACCGGTGATATCAAGAATTTTAGTGGCAATTTCTTCAACCGAATGGTTAGTGGTATTTACAAAGGGTATACGTTCTTTTTTGTACAGCATTTCGACTTCTTTTACCTCAAGTCGGCACTGTCTTAATGAAGAGTAGCGGCTATTTTCCATGCGGCTTTGACGTATCTCATGCAAACGATGTGGATCGATGGTTAAGCCAAAGAGCTTTGATTTATTGCGTTTCAATGCTTCAGGTAACTTGAGGTTATCCATGTCTTCTTCAGTAAACGGGTAGTTTGCGGCCTTTATACCAAACTGCATTGACAGATATAAACTTGATGGTGTTTTACCGCAACGAGACACGCCTAATAAAATAATGTCGGCTTTATCCATGTGTTTCATGGTTTGGCCGTCATCATTCTCCATGGTGTAGTTAATCGCATCGATACGGGTTTCATAACCATGGTTACTTTTACCATGGGTTCGGTGCAATAAAGGCTTAGCTTGTACACCTAAGTGTTGTTCTAGTGGCGCAACAAAGGTGTTCAAAAAGTCATAATCAACACATTCACTCGAAAAAATCACATTGCGGATCTCAGGATTAATGATCGAGTGGAACACAAGTGGTCTTTCACCTGTTGTAATAAAACAATCATTTATTTGTTGCTTAACTTTTTGAGCTTTTTGAATGGTTTCGACAAACGGAATCGTAAGTGCTTCAAATTCTATAGGAAATTGCGAAAGTACCGCATGTCCAAAAACCTCCGCTGTGATCGCGGTCCCATCTGAAATATAGAATACTTTTGGTGTCATTCTGACCTCTTGTAGTAATAAAATTACAAATAAAATTATAGATTTACGCTTGTTGTATGGGAGTGTAAGATGCTCTTGCCCTCGTGTGAAGTGGCCACTGAAATAAAAACTTGCGGAGATAAAACTGTGCAGCAATACGTACTCTGGTATCAAGAATTAGGCATGGGCGATGTAAACAAGGTTGGCGGTAAAAACGCATCCCTTGGAGAGATGATCAGCAATCTGGCTAATGCAGGGGTTCAAGTTCCTGGCGGTTTTGCAACGACCTCGCATGCGTTCAATGAGTTCCTTGAACAAAGTGGAGTTAACCAGAAGATTTTTGACATTCTGGCGACATTGGATGTTGATGATGTCAATGAACTGGCAAAAGTAGGTGCGCAGATCAGACAGTGGGTTATTGAAACCCCATTCCAGCCGGCATTAGAAGACGCTATTCGTGAAGCTTACGAGCAGTTGTCGAGTGAAACTCAAGAAGCGTCATTTGCAGTGCGTTCATCAGCTACCGCTGAAGACATGCCAGATGCATCTTTTGCAGGCCAACAAGAAACATTCCTAAACGTTAAAGGTTTTGATGCGGTCATGCTAGCAATTAAGCATGTATACGCCTCACTATTTAACGACCGTGCAATTTCTTATCGTGTTCATCAAGGTTACGAACATCAAGGTGTGGCTTTATCTGCTGGCGTACAACGTATGGTACGTTCAGACAAAGCAGCTTCTGGTGTGATGTTTACCATGGACACTGAGTCAGGAAACAATGACGTTGTCTTTATCACTTCATCTTTTGGTTTAGGTGAAATGGTTGTACAAGGTGCGGTTAACCCTGACGAATTCTATGTGCACAAACCGATTTTAGCGCAAGGGCATAAAGCTGTTGTGCGCCGAAATATCGGCAGTAAGTTGATTCAGATGGTTTACTCTGATGATGCTGGCCATGGCAAGCAAGTTAAAATTGAAGATGTTTCTGCTGAACAGCGTCGTATTTTCTCTATTAACGATGACGAAGTCATGGAACTTGCTAAGCAAGCAATGGTGATTGAAAAGCATTATGGCCGTGCGATGGACATCGAATGGGCAAAAGACGGTAACGACGGTAAGTTGTATATTGTTCAAGCTCGTCCAGAAACAGTTCGTAGTCGTGAAGATGTCCAGTTAATTGAACGTTATCACTTAAAAACGAAGGGTGACGTGATCTGTGAAGGTCGTGCAATTGGTCATAAAATTGGTACTGGTATCGCGAAGGTATTAACATCGATTGATCAGATGGACCAAATTGAACCAGGTGACGTATTAGTGACCGACATGACAGACCCAGATTGGGAACCGATCATGAAACGTGCTAGTGCCATTGTCACCAACCGTGGTGGTCGTACTTGCCATGCTGCAATCATTGCACGTGAATTAGGTGTACCCGCTGTTGTAGGTTGTGGTGATGTGACTGACCGAATCAAAACGGGCGACATTGTCACTGTATCTTGTGCAGAAGGCGATACCGGATTAATTTATTCAGGTAAGCAAGATTTTGAAATCATCACTAACCGTGTTGATACATTACCTCCTTTGCCAATGAAAATTATGATGAACGTCGGTAACCCAGATCGTGCATTTGATTTTGCACGTTTGCCTAACGAAGGTGTGGGTTTAGCGCGTTTAGAGTTCATCATTAACCGCATGATTGGTATTCACCCTAAAGCTTTGCTTGATTTCAACGGTCAAACTGCTGAACTGCAAAATGAAATCAACGAAATGATTGCGGGTTATGATTCGCCTGTTGAGTTTTATGTTGCGCGTTTAGTTGAAGGTATTGCCACTATTGCATCGGCTTTCTATCCGAAGAAAGTTATCGTACGTATGTCTGACTTTAAGTCGAACGAGTACGCAAACTTAGTCGGCGGTGATCGTTACGAGCCAGATGAAGAAAACCCAATGTTGGGTTTCCGTGGTGCTAGCCGTTATATTTCTGAAGCATTCCGCGATTGTTTCGCGCTTGAATGTGAAGCGATTAAACGTGTTCGTAATCAAATGGGCTTAACCAACGTTGAAGTGATGATTCCATTTGTTCGTACTGTAAACGAAGCATCTCAAGTGATTGAGTTACTGAAAGAGCAAGGTTTAGAGCGCGGTAAAGATGGCTTACGCGTTATCATGATGTGTGAACTACCTTCAAATGCCTTGCTAGCTGACCAGTTCCTTGAGCATTTTGATGGTTTCTCTATCGGCTCAAATGACTTAACTCAGTTAACATTAGGGCTTGATCGAGACTCAGGAATCATCAGTCACTTGTTTGATGAGCGTAATGATGCAGTAAAAGCATTGCTTTCAATGGCTATTAAAGCGGCTAAAGCAAAAGGTGCTTATGTGGGGATTTGTGGCCAAGGCCCATCAGACCATTCCGACTTTGCTGCATGGTTAGTTGAGCAAGGTATTGATTCTGTATCACTTAATCCTGATACCGTAATTGACACTTGGTTATATTTAGCTGAAGCACATGGCTAAATAAGAGTAAAATTTGCAGGTAGATTTATTTTCCAACCTGCATTTTTATCAAGTTGTAATAAAAGCCGCTTTTTAGCGGCTTTTTTTTGTTTATAATGGCTGCAATATGCCAATAAATAATAAGTCCTCTATGTTACCTTTGCTATCACATAAACAAACATTAGAACCTATCTATCTTGAGTATCTTGACGCGCTTGAACAAAGCGAGTTTGAAGGTGAAATAGACAAGCGTTACAGTGCGCGGCTTATTCAGGCAACCGACAATTCGGTGTATCAATTTTTGCCTCAAGCGGTGATATACCCTCTACATCAACAAGATGTTGAGTTGGTATTATCGTTAGCAGCACAACCACAATATAAACAAGTGACCTTTAGTGCGCGTGGCGGCGGAACAGGGACTAATGGCCAATCGCTTACCCACGGATTAATTTTAGATGTATCACGCCACTTAAACCAAGTGCTAGAAATTAATGCCGAGGAAGGTTGGGCGAGGGTGCAAGCCGGTGTAGTGAAAGATGCGTTAAATGATGCCTTACGTCCACATGGATTCTTTTTCAGTCCAGACTTATCAACCTCAAACCGTGCAACCGTTGGTGGTATGGTCAATACCGATGCATCTGGTGCCGGTTCATTAGTTTACGGTAAAACCTCCGATCACGTATTAGGCATAACCAGTGTACTGATTGATGGCAGCGTATTAACCACAACACCAATTGACCAAGACAAGTTGGCCGAGCAACCTTTTGGTGACAACTCACTCGGCAATAGCATTGCCAGCCAAATAGCAGAAGTTTGCCGCGTAAAGCGTGACACCATCATTGAGCGTTTTCCGAAGTTGAATCGTTTTCTCACGGGCTATGATTTAAAGCATGTGTGGAATGATGATTTAAGCCAGTTTGATTTATCGCGTATTTTAACGGGCTCAGAAGGTACGCTTGCGGTGATCACCGAAACCAAGCTAAACCTGACCCCATTGCCGAAAACCCGCATGATGGTCAACATCAAATATGATTCATTTGAATCCGCGTTACGTCATGCTCCGTCATTGGTACAGGCTAAAGCAACGGTAGTTGAAACGGTTGACTCAAAAGTACTTAACCTTGCTCGCGAAGACATTATTTGGCATTCGGTTGCCGATCAAATTAAAGCGGTACCTAATAAGATCATCGAAGGTCTTAATATGGTTGAGTTCGCTGGCGAAGATGATGATGTTAAACATAAAGTCGCTCTGCTTGAGGAGATGCTCAGTGAGCAGCTAAGCCAACAACAATTTGGTTTAGTGGGTTTTCAAGTTATTACCGACAGAACGGATATTGACAGTATCTATGCCATGCGCAAAAAGGCCGTGGGTTTATTGGGCGCAACAAAAGGCAGCCGTAAACCGTTAGCGTTTGCCGAAGATACCGCCGTACCACCAGAAAACCTAGCCGACTATATTATGGAGTTTCGTGCGCTGCTCGATAGCCATAATTTGCAATACGGTATGTTTGGTCATGTGGATGCTGGTGTGTTGCACGTGCGACCCGCATTAGATATGTGTGATGTTGCCGACGAGCAATTACTGAAAGTGATATCAGATCAAGTTGCCGCATTAACGTTTAAGTATGGCGGCTTAATGTGGGGAGAACACGGTAAAGGGGTTCGTGGTGAATACGGACCAGCAGTATTTGGTGATGAGCTTTATGCCGTGCTTGAGCTAATTAAAGGGTTATTTGACCCAGATAACCGCCTTAATCCAGGCAAATTAGTGGCGCCCCCTAAATCTGGTCCATTAATGTTTAATGTCGACAGCGCAAAACGCGGCAGTTTCGACAGACAAATTCCTGTTCAAGTGCGTGATGCTTTTCCTGATGTGATGAACTGTAACGGTAATGGGTTATGTTTTAATTACAGTAGTTATTCACCCATGTGTCCATCATTTAAAGTCACTGGCGATAGAGTGCAATCACCTAAAGGCCGTGCTGGGTTAATGCGCGAATGGTTGCGATTACTTGAAGCCGAAGGTGTTGATGTTGACGCGTTAGCAAAATCTAAACCACTAGGGTGGATGCAGCGTACTCAAAATACCCTCAATAACCAGCGTGACTATGATTATTCGCACGAAGTCATGGAATCACTTAAAGGCTGTTTAGCCTGTAAAGCCTGTTCGGGTCAGTGCCCGGTTAAAGTCGATGTGCCTAAGTTTAGAGCCCAGTTCTTTAATATTTATTACAAACGCTATTTACGCCCAGCCAAAGACTATTTAGTTGCAGGTATCGAAGACTCACTACCACTGATGGCCGCAATGCCTAAATTAACCAATTTGGCCTCGCAAAATCCGCTGAGCCAGTGGGTTATTAAAAAAGCCATTGGTTATGTAGATGCGCCTAAATTATCTGTACCTACGCTAAAACAGCGTTTAGATGGTCATGCTAGCCGTGGTTATGACTTAGATGCGCTATGCGCGATCCCACAAGCGCAGCGCAGCCAACATGTATTAGTAGTACAAGATCCATTTAACAGCTTTTACGATGCAGGTTTGGTTTATCGTTTTATTCAATTAATCGAAAAGCTAGGCTTTAAACCGGTATTACTGCCCTTTAAACCAAACGGTAAACCGACTCATATTAAAGGCTTTTTAGACAAGTTTGCCAAAACAGCGCAAAACAGTGCTGATTTCTTAAACCGCGTATATGCCCTTGGCATGCCGATGGTGGGGTTAGACCCTGCATTAGTGTTATGTTATCGCGACGAATACAAAGAGGTCTTAGGTCAGCGTCGTGGACCGTTTGAGGTATTATTGGCCAATGAATGGTTAACCGATGTTGTGGCAAGCCGCAATGATGCGCCAGTCGTTGATAGTGATGCACCACAATTTACTTGGTTTAGTCATTGTACTGAATCGACCGCCAAACCTAATACGGCCAACGAATGGAAAGCAATATTCAGCCATTTTGGTGCTAAACTCAACAGCGTTAATTTAGGCTGTTGTGGTATGGCCGGCACCTATGGGCATGAACTTGAAAACCTCGAGCGTTCAGAACAGTTATTTGAAATGTCTTGGCAACCAAGCATTGAAAAAATTGCTGAAAATAGCCAAGTGTTGGTGTCGGGTTATTCATGTCGTAGCCAAGTAAAACGTTTTGCAGGTTTTAAGCCGCAACATCCTATTGAAGCGTTACTTAAATTACTCGAGTAGGTAAGTATAATGACAGATGAAACAGCGACATTAAGTACATTTACTCAACCTGATGGTGTGGCACTGTGCAGTGATGATGTTCTGTTTCATATTCAAGCCAATGGCGATTGGCTGTATCTAGACAGTCCGTTGCCAGCAAAATTTGCGGCTTTGTTCAGTAGTATTTTGCACTGTATCGACAATGAGTATTTGTTAATTACACCAGTCGAGAAAGTCAAAGTCACCGTTGAAGCCTATCCATTCCTGCTGGTGGACTATCAAGATACATCTTTGGATGGTGATTCAAACAATCAACTGATATTTACCAGCAGCATAGGTACGCAGCTCTCAGCCATTAATATCGCAGATATTATCGTCACAGACGATGGTATTTACGCACCATTAATCAGAGGCTTGGTAGGGCAATTAAACCGAGCCTGTTATTACCGCTACATAAACGAGTACTTATCTTTTGACTCGGCTAACCTTAATTAAAAATAATAAACACCTATAAAACAGTGGTTTATATCTCTACCTGTGTTGCATTGATTTGTAATAGACTCGCTATTTACGCATCAATGCGCCTAGTTAGCAAAACAAATGACAAGTTTGATATGAAATGGCCTAAATATATTGGTTTAAGTTCGTATTTCCCATCTCTTATCTCGAGTTAAGATTAAAATAGCTTCTATTAACGTATAGAGATGGTAATCTAATTCATGTTCAGGTGTGTTTGACTCGATGCTGTCACTGTTTAGTCAGTAAAGTCTTTAACCGAAAGTGAGCATACGGATGACGATGTAGGAGGTATCATTTGAAACGCTTTGAAAGTTTAAGTTACCTGATTTCCCATCTTAATATTGCCTTGCAGCAACAGCTTGATGTGCGTTTAAAGCGCTACGAGTTAGACAGTAAACTTTGGCCGGTGCTATTTACCTTATGGCAAGAGGAAGGCTTAAGCCAAACTGAGTTGTCTAAGCGTTGTGATGTGGCCAACTACACCATGACGCGTCTGCTAGATAATTTACAAGTTCAGGGATTTATCACTCGCCATCAAGAAGCGGACAATCGCCGCGCATTTCAAATCTTTTTAACTGATAATGGTAAAGCACTCGAACAGGACTTAATTCATGAAGCCGAGTGGGTCAATCAACACTTTTTAGCCGCATTAACAGTCAATGAGCAAAATGAATTTATGCGTTTGTTGAATAAAGTGAATCAGTTTAGCCAATAAATAGAGTCGATAAGGTTAATTAATCAGTTGAGTTAATCATATCTCAGAGCTGTAGCCGCTATTTATTGTTTATAGCCTACGACCATTAACGTCTTGGCCCTTGCTACATTTGATGTACAGATCAAAAGGGACGTTATCCCCCTAGGAGTCCCAGCCATTTCGGCAACATTCCCCCTCGTTACTTAAACAACAGATACGAAAGTTTCGAGATGGAATTAGCTAGCACTTTTACCCTCATTTTTAATATCCTCGGGTCATCTTATTTGTAAAGCGTTAAAATGCTAACGCTTGTGCTCATGCATGTTGTACTGAATGAATCTTATTGATTAAAAATAAATTTCTTAAAAGTCATTACTTATTAAACTCTATCTTTTCGGCCTAAAAATCATCATAAAAAGCTTATGTCATCTAGGCTGCAGGTTTCTATATTGACTACCCTAGTACTGCTAGTTAAATGGGAGCATATTAAATAGTATGGCTTCAAATATTGTCCAAGGTATTAGGTTGCCAAATTACCCAGAAATAGTAGACATCTCACCACAAATTGATGAGGGTTTTACTATACTTATCAAGACAAAAGATTATAGGACTATTTATTATGGTTAACGTCAAAAGGATTGTTCTGGATGTGCTTAAACCTCATCAACCTAATGCACTTGATTTTGCACGAACCATTGCAGAAACAGGTGTCGATTATCGAGTTAAACTGATTGTTCTTGAGATAGATGAAAATACCGAAACGGTTCAAATACAGCTGTTTGGGAGCGAAATCGATTTTAATACCATTCAATCTGCCATTACCAATATGGGAGGGTCTCTTCACAGTATTGATGAGGTTGAAGTACATAATGAAACGGTTGCTGGTTAATATATTATGAGTCTGTTAACGCAGGCCAATTTTTTATTAGATATCACTCGTACTCGGGGTATTGTGCGTCGTTATTTTGTGGTCAACGGTTTTGATGGTGCACTTACCATGCTAGGGCTGATAATGGGTTTTATTGTCAGTGCACCCACGGATTTATCAATGGTTGTTGGTGTCTGTCTGGGGGCGGCGATTGCGCTAAGCATGAGTGGTATTAGCAGTGCTTACATCAGTGAATCTGCCGAGCGAAAGTATGCTTTGGGGGAGCTGGAGAAGGCAATGATTAGTGATCTCCATAATAGTGCGCATGGCGTCGCCTCGCGGTGGGTACCCTTGTTGATTGCATTGGTGAATGGCTTAGCCCCGCTGGTCATTTCACTGTTAATATTGTCACCACTATGGCTATCTATTACTGGCATCAACCTTCCTGTTCCACCTCTTTATGCTGCCATCTTAGTGGCACTGCTACTCACTTTTTTATTGGGGGTATTTCTTGGCCGGATATCAGGGGTCACATGGTTACGCAGTGGCATACAATCATTATTGGTTGCGGTGATAACCGCCTCGCTTATTTACTTCTTTGTCGGAAACTAGAATGTCCTCAGCAAAGTGGCACAGTTTACAAGCTGCAGATGTTTTACAGCGGCTTGATTCTTCGCTAACGGGCCTGACTACGGAACAAGCCAAAAAACGCCTGATTGAATATGGTCATAATACTATTATCCAAAAACCACGACGTTCCTTGCTGTTCATTTTACTCGGGCAGTTTTCTGATTTCATGATAGTTGTGTTGTTGGTAGCAGCGGTGATTTCGGGTTTTCTTGGTGAGCCACAAGATACCATTGCTATTATGGTGATCGTATTGCTTAATGCAATTATCGGCACAGTACAGGAATTTAGGGCAGAGCGCGCTGTGGCGGCACTGCGAAAAATGGCAGCGCCAGATGCTTATGTGTTTCGCGATGCACTTGAAGTGACGATTGACGCAACAGCATTAGTGCCGGGTGATGTTGTTATGCTTGAAGCCGGAAATATTGTGCCTGCTGATGTGCGCTTACTGGAAGGGGAAGAACTGCTGGTCGATGAATCAACCCTGACTGGTGAATCACATGCAATAGAAAAGCAAACAGAACCGCTAGCTGATAAAGAATTAGCCATTGGTGATCGTTTGAATCTAGTCTTTAAGAACAGCATGATTATTCGTGGACGTGGTAAAGGTGTGGTAGTTGCCAGCGGCATGGAAACCGAGATAGGCCAAATAGCTGGACTGCTACAAGATGAAACGAGTGTAAAAACCCCCTTGCAAACACGATTGTCTCGTTTTGGCCGATACCTTGCCTTGACTGTACTGGCAATATGTATAGTGGTGTTTGTTGTCGGCTTGCTGCAAGGACAGTCAATATTATTGATGTTTTTAACCTCGGTGAGCTTGGGTGTAGCTGCGATACCGGAAGCACTCCCTGCGGTGGTGACCATTTCACTTGCTTTGGGTGCACGTAAGCTGATCCGACATAATGTGCTCGTGCGTAACTTACCCTCTGTCGAAACCCTAGGTTCAGTTACCTATATATGTACAGACAAGACCGGTACCCTGACACAAAATCTCATGACAGCGGAGTTATTTTTTGCCGCTGGAGAACTGCGACAATCAATGCCTGAGTCAGAAGCCTGTATTCCATGGACAGAGCTTGGCCAAGCCATGGCACTAAACAATGACATCATGGATAAAGACGGCAAACCTGCAGGTGAGCCGACCGAGCTAGCACTTTTCGAAGCCGCTCACATGGTCGGTTTTGATAAGTCCATCTTAGAGCAGGCAAAGCCTCGTATAGCCGTTATTGCGTTTGATAGCGAACGAAAACAGATGACAACCTTGCATCAAACATCCGATGTTATAACTGCGTACATCAAAGGCGCGCCGGAGCAGGTGCTACAACAATGTATTCAGGAATTAAGTAATGATGGGGTTGCAGTATTTGAAGCGACGGCCATACTGGCTGAAGCAGCACAGTTAGCAAATAAAGGTTACCGTGTACTGGCATTTGCAAAACGTGAATTTAGCTGTTTGCCAGATCCGTTGGACGCTGAAGTGGTGGAGCGAGAACTCACCTTTTTGGGGCTGGTGGCGTTGATCGATCCGCCGCGACCCGAAGTGCCTCAGGCCGTAAAAGATTGTCTCACAGCGGGAATTATTCCGGTAATGATCACTGGCGATCATCCGGGTACCGCGTTTGCGATAGCACAACGTTTGGGCATTATAGATAACGATAGGGCGATGCTAAGTGGTGATCAACTCGCTAAAATATCCGATGAAGAATTCTCCCGCCTAGTTGACTCAATACGGGTGTATGCAAGGGTGACACCGGAACAAAAATTACGTATCGTCAAAGCGTTGCAGGACAAAGGCGAATTTGTCGCTATGACTGGAGATGGCGTCAACGATGCGCCGGCATTGAAGCGTGCCAGTATTGGTGTCGCCATGGGCCAGAAGGGAACCGATGTGGCTCGCGAAGCTGCGGATATGGTGTTATTGGACGATGACTTTTCTTCAATCGTGCGAGCGATACGGTCGGGTCGACGCACTTTCGATAATATTCGCAAATTTATTAAATATACTTTGAGTTCCAATGCTGGTGAAATCTGGACCTTGTTCCTTGCACCGTTTCTCGGGTTGCCTATTCCTTTACTGCCGATTCATATCCTGTGGATTAATCTAGTGACCGATGGCCTGCCGGGTCTTGCATTAACCACTGAGCCAGCCGAACCGAATATAATGAGTCGTGCGCCCAGCCCTCCAAAGGAAAGTATTTTTTCTCATGGTATGTGGCAACATATTCTCTGGGTAGGATTGTTTATTGGTGGAATATCCATTGCGACTATGGCGTGGGCTATTTCTCGTGACGTTGTTTACTGGCAGACAATGGTGTTTACGGTATTAACGGTATCACAGTTGTTTCACTCACTGGCGGTTCGCAGTGAGAGTGCTTCATTATTGCGTATTGGTTTGTTCAGTAATTTACCGATGTTAGGGGCTTTTCTGTTAACGTTGTTATTTCAGATGGTAGTGATTTATACACCTGCGTTAAACACCATTTTCCATACACAGCCTCTGCCAATGGTCGATCTTATTGTCTGTCTGTTGTTGTCTTCACTTATTTTGTTTGCCGTCGAGATTGAAAAATGGTTAATGCGCCGTGGTGTTATTTACGCATAGTGTTATATATGGATAGTGCGTTACCGCGATGGCCTGCGGCCACTAACGTCGTGGCACTTTGCCACACCAGAACAAGAGGAACTCAACGGATGTTTCCTCTTAACTCTTCTAAAAAAATTGGCCCAGCCGCCCTGCAACATTTTTCTATTTTCTTCAACGGCCTCAATTTAAATATTGAATTTGTCCAAAATAAGTCAGCTAATTAGATTTGAGCTTTTCCTATTTGGCTTTTCCCTGTGATCGCTACATTTACAACGTCCTGTAGCTCACATGCTGCACGCAATAAGTTCAAATGAAGCTACGTTATAAATCAAGCTAAACCAATACCAAGTAAGCTGGGTTAATCAATACCTCAAACACACTTTTTTCCATCTCTCTGCTCGCTGGCATGGCTAGCCAAGATCTGCCTCAAAGTAATTTAGAGCGACTATTCATTCACAATATACTTATATCAGTTAGCCATAAATTTACTCATGCTAGCAATGGGATTGGTTTCAATATCAATTAATTTACAAGAATGAATCTAAAAGAATGGCTAACCTTACTTAGCTTATAAAGTAAGGTTAGTACCAAAGGTAAAGCGGATATAAGTGGCTAGTTCATTTTGAGAGAGTCGCTAGAAAATGGCATCTTTTTCTACGTTTCAGCACCATAAAACCTTCCCATAGAGTGTTATGTTTATTTGTACTGTTATAAATTGATTTGTGCTAAAACTTCGCCTAAGTTTATCGTTATGAAAACACCGAAATGTTAGTAATGGCATGTTTAACCCTAGGGCCTGTTGATCTTTCAAGGTTGTTTTTGCAGCGAATTGTTGGTCATTACTCACATTTATAACTGCGCGGCAGAGACTTTGTGGTGTAGTTATTCTACATAAAAAGTCGATAACGCAGTAAAAATGACCAACAAACGCTGCCCGAAGGGTTCGGCTAAAAACGTTTTACTCTTTGTTGAGCGATTCTTTGTAAATCAAGTGGTGCTTAGATTACTAGACAGCAATCCGCTCGCCTCAATTAAAACGTTTTTATCTCGAACAAAATTTAACCTGCAAAGATCAACAGACCCTAGCCTTCAGCCCTCACAATACCCATCTTCAACGCGTGTAAGAGTCACTATCTGATCTGAAAAATTACTATGCCAAATGGAGTCAAGTGAAAAATTTGTTCCCAGTGCAGCTAAAGGTAGTACAACAACACATAGGCTGATAGCAACCCAGCGATCCAAAGCACAGTAGTGCCCACGGGCCAAGAGCGCGCGAACACGCCGCGCTCTTGGCTATCTGCTGTATGCGGTTGGCCTAGATAACGCACTGCCATACGTTGTAAGAATTTCTGCAAGCGGTTTCGTTGTTGCGTAACCATGTCACCTAGTGAGCTAAGTGCTCGTTCGATCAACTTAACCAATGAAAAGGCCGCACGTCGCCAAAGCCAATCTGTGTCGAGGCTAATCGTCATGGTACGTTTCATTAGTGGCAATAATACGAAGAAAGCCAATCCTGAAAATAGCAGCAACTGCAGGTAGAACAGCACTTTACCAATAGAGTACGGTTGGTAGTCAACAGGGTAGGGTAATAGGGCATAAAGCGTTTCTGGGAATACACCCAGTAAAATGCACATGCTAGCAAAAATGATCATCGCCAACCCCATATTCCATGGCGCATCTTTTGGCCTTAAACCTGAGTCTTTTTGGAAAAACACAAACCATGGGAATTTGATGCCAGCATGAAGAAATACACCGGCCGATGCGGCGGTTAACGCCATGTAAACCCAAACTAAATCCCCATCGACAGCGGCCTGGGAAATCATGCTCTTTGTGGTAAAACCTGACGTCAGTGGAAAACCTGAAATTGCTAGCGCGCCAATAATACCGCAGACGCAGGTAAGTGGCATGGTGCGAAATAGACCACCCAGCTCCATACATTTATTTTTCCCAGTGCGGTATATAACAACCCCAGCACTCATAAACAGTAGCGCTTTATATATAATATGTGCAAAAGCATGAGCCGTAGCCCCATTAAGTGCCATTTCGGTACCAATACCTACGGCAACAACCATAAAACCGACTTGGTTAACCACGGAGTAGGAAAGGATACGTCGCACATCATTTTCCAATAATGCGAAAATAATACCGTACATAACCATAAACAGACCTATGCCAATCAGCACAGGTTCGCCTGGGAATAATAATATCAGTGCCAATACAGCTGTTTTAGTTGTAAATGCCGACAGAAATACTGAACCAGTGGGTGTGGTTTCTGGGTATGCATCGGCTAGCCAAGCTGACACGGGTGGTGCCGCGGCGTTTATCAATATGCCAATAAGTATCATCCATGTACTGAAATCTGTTGCCAGCATAGGTTGGATTTGGATAGAACCAGTCCCAAGTACGACACCTACAATTCCAACTTTAAGTATTACGCCACCGAGAAAATGCATGATGGCATAACGTATTCCAGCAGCGCGTGAACTGGGCGTACCACCACACCAAACCACAATAGTAGAGAATATCGCCATTAGTTCCCAGTAGACGAACATGGTAATAAGATCGCCGGCAAAACAGACTCCTATAGCACCTGCAGCGTATGTAAAGGCTGCGGCAAGTTCATACCAACGTGCTATACGAAAAGAAAAGAGACCTCCAACAAAGACCATTATTGTAAAAATAGTCGCAAACAATCGCCTTAGCGGACTACCTTCGACAGGTTCAATGTTGTACGAAAGAAATTTTACCGTACTCTGGACTCCGTCAGGGATCTGCCATATGGCCAACAGGGTAATAATTGGGGCGATTAATATAACTGCTGTTCGTGCGTGCCCTTTAACAAAACATATCAGTACAGCAGCAATTAGCAGGATAAATGCTGGAGAGAAAAATTCAAACCCCATTGCTATTCTCCTTTACCTTGTCATGACTAGGTTCTGAGGTTTTTATTTGCTCTGGTTCATCATAATAATCCAGTGGACGTTTTAGAAACAGACCTAATAATTTCGCTATTAATACCATCACCAAGCAACTGACAAATCCGTAAACGGCACCGAACCCAAACCAGGCATCAAAGCCGAAATAACCCTTAACGTATATTACTGTCTGCGCAAGAACCACCAAGGTCAGTACAACACTGAAACCAATCCAGAGCTTACGAATAGTTGACGGCCGTACTAACCAGTGTAATTGTTTTTCGTCATTCATTTTAACTGAGCCCCTTAACTACTTGGCTTGCCAATTCAATTACTGGACCGTTAAACAAAAAGAAAGCGAGTGTCAGTATGGCGGTCAGAGTCAATGCCAACACAGCTAAAAACGGTGCTTCGCCGTGTTCCTTGTCACCTTCTTTTTCGTGCTCAAACCAAACTATGTATAAAATAGGCAAAAAGTAAGCTGCATTAAGAAGGGTACTGACAATTATGGTGAATACTGCCACTAGATTGTTAGCTTCGAAAGCGCCGGCCAAAATGTACCATTTGGAGACGAACCCCGCAGTGGGAGGGACACCAATCATACTTAATGCACCAATTGTAAACGCCGCCATTGTCCATGGCATACGTCTACCAATACCACGTAATTGATGAATTTCGGTCTTTTTAGAGGCAACATAAATTGCGCCAGCAGCAAAGAACAATGTGATCTTACCAAAAGCATGAGCGACCATATGTAAGGCGGCGCCAACCTCTGCGAGTGGTTTAAGAATGGCTGTGGCCATGACTACATAAGATAACTGGGCAATAGTGGAGTAGGCTAGCAGGCGTTTGATGTTGGTTTGGCGCATTGCAACAAGACTAGCAACAATGATGGTAAATACCGCAACATATAAAAGCCATTCTGAGCTGGGTGATTCAAATAGATATTCAATCCCAAATATATAAATGATTATCTTAGTGATAGCAAAAACACCGGATTTAACTACCGCAACGGCATGTAGTAAGGCACTCACTGGGGTGGGGGCTACCATAGCCGCGGGTAACCATTTATGCATCGGCATGACAGCCGCTTTACCGATACCAAATACAAATAGTGCCAGAAGCAACCCTATTTCTGGGTCATTCAACTTACCAGCGAGGATCCCGCCGGTAGTAAAATCACCTGTACCTGCCACTGTATAAGTCCAGATGATAGCAGGAAGGAACAAACCAATAGATGTACTCAGTAAAACACCCAGATAAATCCTTGCCGAACGTATCGTAGCGGCATCGCCTTTATGTGCTACCAGGGGGTATGTCGAGAGTGTTAATAATTCGTAGCATAAAAATAGAGTGAATAGATTGCCAGCGAAAGCAACACCAACAGTGGCTGAAAGAGCTAACGCGAAGCATACAAAAAATCGAGTTTGGTTTTTCTCTTTATTACCGCGCATGTAGCCAACGGAATATATCGAGTTGATAAGCCAAAGCCCAGATGCCAATGCAGCAAATAGCATGCCCAGAGGTTCAACAGTAAATGCAATACTTAGCCCTGGCATCACCTCGCTTACTTCTATTGAGGGTCTTCCGCCTTCCATAAGAGTAGGAATGAGCCCCCAAACAACCCAGATTAGTGAAACAGATGTAATAGCCGTTGCAGCTTCGCGAATATTAGGGCCTATTCGCCCAGCAAGAGAAATAGCCAGAGCTCCTACTATTGGAAGACCAATGGCGACTAATATGGTAGTTTCTGGTGTCATTTTGAACCCTCCAATAGAAGGGCTGCAGCACTATTTGCGAGTTCTAATGGAACCTGTGGAAACAGTCCGAAGTATATATTGAGTAGTGCAACAAAACCGGTAACTAATAACATTTGTATTGGTGCTTCAGATGTTGGGCCTTCTCCTTCGACAGGAGCTTGGAAGTAAAGCGCCTCAACGATGCGCCAAACATAAACCACCGCCATCAAGGAACTGACTAGAATAATTGCTACTAGCCCCCCCCCCCAAGGACCGCTTTCCAAAGCTGCGGTGATAAGGAGCCATTTACTAATAAACCCTGCAGTACCAGGCACGCCGATTAAGCTCAAACCACACACAACAAAAGCAGCACAAGTCCAGGGCATACGAGCTGCAGCACCACCGAGTTGATCTAGGCGCAAGTCACGATACTGATAAGCTAGGCAAGCAACTGCCAGGAACAAGCCACCTTTTGCTAGCGCATGGTTGAACATATGCATTGCGCTGGCGCTTAGTCCAGCCATGCTTACAAAGCTAACTCCAAGCAAAATATAGCCTATTTGTGCTATAGATGATGAAGCAAGCCGCCTTTTAAGATGTCCTTCGAACATCGCAACTGCAGAAGCAATAAGTATTCCGAGAATTGCCAATGGCATCGCAAACAATGCGAACTGAACTTCGTGATCCTCAAGCGTGGCTTGAAATACCATATAGTCAAATCGGATAAGTACATACAGTGCAACCTTGGTCGCGCAAGCAGCGAGAAACACGGTTACCATGTGCGGAGCATGTGTATAAGCGTTTGGAACCCATACATGCAAAGGAAACACAGCAGCTTTAAGGGCCAACCCAATAGTGATGAATCCAGCAGCAACTAAAACTGGATTTATATCGGTCACATCACCGAGGCGATCTTGAATATCGGCTAAGTTAAGCGTGCCGGTCATCATGTAGATTAGACCTACACCAATTAGATAAAAGGTTGCGCCAATAGTGCCCATCATTAGATATTTGAAAACGGCTGGAAGAGCCCGACGGTCTGGACCTCCAGCTATTAATATGTAGCTGGCAAGAGATGAAATTTCCATGAAAACAAAAATATTGAAGGCATCTGCTGATACGACAATACCCACCAGACCAGATAAAACCAAAAGCCAAGCCGCATAGAAAAGTGGTTGGCGTTCTAATTCTATTTGCTGATCAATACTTGGTTTGGCAGCGAGTAAGGCAGCAGTGCAGGCTCCCGTGATCACCAGCAAAATAATGGCACTAAACGTATCAATCGACAGTGCTATGCCATAAGGTGCCGGCCAGCCCCCCATAGCGTATTGGAGGGTTTGTCCGTCTAAAACAGCCAAAGTAAGCGCAACGGCGATAGAAAAACTAACTAGTGCAGCAGCCGTTGCTCCGGCCCAAGCTAAACCTCGCGGTTGTAACATGACGATAAGTGGTGCCGACAACATCGGTATCACAACTTGCAAAGCAGGAAGGTGTGCTAATAAATCCATAGTAGTCAGTCGGCATCCAAAATTTCGTTTTCTTCGATCGTGCCATAACATTCTTTGATACGTACAACCATGGCCAGTCCCAATGCGAGGGTAGATACTCCCACAACGATGGCTGTTAGTATCAGTACCTGTGGTACTGGGTTTGAAAATATTTGATCTTCTACACCGCTTTGTATGATGGGGGCTGTCCCGCCTTCTACCTTGTCCATAGTAATATACATAAGGAATACAGCAGATTGAAATATGGATAATCCAATGAGTTTTTTAATCAAATTGGTTTTGCTAATCACGGCATACAGTCCCACCGTTAAAATGATAGCGAATACCCAATAATTGAAATAGCCCAGCAGTTCTAATAGTTTCATGACAATCTCTCTCGGGCAGCGAACGCATGGAAAATAGCCAGAAGTGCACCACATACCGCCATCCCAACGCCAGCCTCGATAATTAAAATACCCAGCTGTTGCCCAAACACAGGGTCAGCGGCTAGTACTGAATAATCTAGAAATGTTCCTCCCATCAACATGCAAGCCACACCCACGCCGCCATATAGCAATGCACCGCCTATAACCATGCCCAACAGCACCCCACGAGGTATTGCGCGCAATGCTTCGGATTCGCCTTCGAGCAACGCGTAAAGGATTATGCCTGTGGCAATAATTGCACCAGCTTGGAATCCTCCGCCAGGGCCATATTCGCCATGGAATTGTACATAAAGACCAAATAACACGATAAATGGTATCAGCAGTCGACCGACTACTTGGGGGATCAGATGGTGGCGTAGACCACTACTTTTTTTAATCACTGGCTGATTTTTTCGTGAAGGGCTCACACCAAGGATGAATAAAACCCCGATACAAGCAGCGAAAACAACAAACACCTCGCCCAGCGTGTCATAGCCTCGAAAGCTGCCAAGAATTGCGGTGACCACATTGGGAATATCGATATATTCAGGCGTTTTTTCTAGATACCAAGGCGCAAGATGTTGATGCACTGGGGCATCAGGGTCACCGAGCCGTGGCTTGTCGAAAGTGGCGTATATTATTAGCAATGCCAGAACGCCCACAGTGCCTAGAGCTATCCACCGACCTCCATCTCGAGCTTTTTCCCGGTCACCAGTCAGCTCTAATGCACAGAGGAAGATTACCGTTGTCACTCCAGCACCCACCGCGGCTTCTGTTAGTGCTACATCAGCAGCGTCCAAAATAAAAAAGTTGGCCGCCATTAGTAAACTGAAAATAGATGTCAGCATTACCGCGACAAACAGGTCGTCGGTGCGCACTATAGCAATAGCGGTAATGACGAGAAGGGTCAGTAGGAATAGCGCAAAAATTAAGATCATTCTCCAGCCCCCTCTTTGGGTAAGTTGTTAGCCTTGGGTGCGTCGCTAGCGCTTCCATCGTCTGGCTTGAGACCGGATAATAGCGCGGCATTGGCCAACGCATAGGTAGCAGTTGGGCCAGTCAGCAGCAAAAACAGCATAATAGCAAACAGTTTAATAGCGGCTAGAGACAAACCTGCTTGTAGGATCATACCAACAAAAATTAAGATAGTCGCCATGGTATCAGTAAGACTGGCGGCATGAATTCTGGTGTAAAAGTTTGGCAGGCGCAGGCCGCCTATACCGCCGATTAACACGCAGGCACCACCTAGAACGAGTAAAATCCAACTCAGAATATCTAGCGCGACATCAATCATTTTCTGCCTCGGAATCAGATTTTCTACGGGAACGATTTTGGAAAAAATTTAATACTGCAAGAATCCCGACCATATTGACCAGGGCGTAGGCCAACGCAAGATCAAGAAAATCAGGCCGACCGTAAAGAAATGCAATGACGGACAGTAACAATACGGTCTTGGTACCAAACACATTGACTGCCAGTACGCGATCGTAAACGCTTGGTCCTTTAAGAGCTCTCACTAGGGCCAATACCATGGTCACCAAAATGGCTATAGAGACAACAATATACATAATTAGCGGGGCTCCAGAGCTGCTACTCGACGATTCGCTTCGCCTTTTTGTAATTCTTTTGCACTTTCACTGGTAAGGCAATGAATCAATACTTTCCCCTCGTGTAAATCCAACGTGACGGTTCCCGGAGATAGGGTAATGGAATTGCCAAAAATTACTTGGCCCACGTCCGTTCTAGCTTCCGCTTCAAGTACAACCACGGTGGGGCTTATAGGCATAGAGGGTTTCAGGATTAGCTTGGCTACGTCCAGACTCGAAATAATAATCTCTCGCAACAGCCACAACCAATAGCCAGGCAGGCGAGGCATAAGTCTAAGTAAATTTGTATGATGCCGGAAAAAGCCCATACGATGTGCTAAGTAAACGCTGAGCAAGCAGGACAAAGCCCCCAAACTCATGACCAGTGGTTTGTAGAGTCCCGACCAGAGAAGCCAAGATATTGCTAAAATAAGCAGAAGTAGCAAAACAGACGAGAGTCTTGTTTCGCCGCGTTGAAACGTATGCTGGGCTAGAGTTAAGCTCATAGTTTGCAGGGGTAGTTTTTCAGCAATGATTTATAGACGACTTCCATCGCCGGTTCATTTTCTTCGCTGTTATCTGTTTGGGTTGTTAGATCGGCGACGATAACGTTAACTACATCGCGCAATGGCAGCGGATCTCCGAGGCAAAAACCGGCTAGGCCTGCTGCTCTGGAACGGTCTAAACGGTTTGGCATACGAGTGCGAATCGCGCGTTCCGTGAAAGTCTCTTTACTTGCAAGGGCACTTTCCGCATTTAGCATGACTCTTGCATCGGTCGCTATTGCACCATCTATAAAGCCTTGAATATAGCGGACACAATACTGACCATCAACACTTTCTGGTTCAGAGTTAAACAGTGCGCAGTGCGATGAAAGTTCTTGAGCCGTCAGTACCTCTACAGCCTTAGCTGGTGATACTGACAATAATTGAACGGCCAAGAAAGCGAAAACCATTAAGGGGAAACTACTTTTTGACATATAAATCCTTTTTCTCTAATGACTTAACTTTATACAATTAATCATAGTACTAAAAGTCTATTTTAGTTTTTTTTTCATCAATAAAAAATTGATAATGTATTTTGAGAAAATAAACATTAGATGAGAGAAAGTACATTAGGGAATCATATGGTAAGTTTATTTATCATCCCTTGCAGTCTTTTCATACGATAGCGACATATGGCAGTATCGCTCAGGCATCAAAAGTCATGCATATTTCGCCACAAACGCTGAGTGCTCAGTTAAACTTATTAGAAGTTCAATTAGGATATTAGTGGCCGCAGGCCATATCTTAAACCAACGCCGATATTTTCACTGCGTAGTTCTATATGGTCACTGAACAATGGGAGGTCACAAATGAGCTACCATCAAGGCACGTTATGCAAACCATTTAAAAAGTCATCGCGAATAAGCGACTAATGCGGAGCTCGTTGTCAATTCGCTACATATGCTAACTGACTAACTATTAGATACTCCATAGCGGAGCAAGTGCCAAAAGGATTTTGAATGCAAAGGAATGGTTTACTCGTTATTGCTGGCTGCTTAAGCATCTTTGCTGCCTTGCTACACATCAGTTGTATATTTGGCGGCCCAGACTGGTACCTCTTTTTTGGTGCTGGTGAAAAAATGGCTAAAATGGCTGCTGCCGGTGATATTTATCCCACCATTGTCACATTGGTTATCGCTGCTGTTCTTTCTGTTTGGGGGCTTTACGCATTTTCGGGCGCGGGCTTAATTGTTAAGTTACCGTTTCTAAAAACATGTTTAGTGTTAATCACTGCTGTATACCTAATTCGTGGAGTGGCGGGGTTAATTGTGCCTTTTTTCACGTCATCACCCGATATCCATCAAAATTCTATGGCTTTTTGGTTAGTGAGCTCAACAGTTTGTTGCATCTATGGTATTTACTATTTACTTGGGACAAAGCAGTTATGGCGCTAGTTTTTTAAGAGCACATAACAAGCCTCTATTTATAACAGGAAAACCATCATGGCTTTTAATGACTTATTTAGATTGAGTTCTCACGCGGTCATAACCAATACAGTAGGGGAAGTCTTGCTGTTAAAAGCCACTTATGGTGACAAACAGTGGGGCTTGCCGGGTGGTGGGCTTGACCCTAATGAAACTATTCATCAGGCATTACAACGTGAATGTTTTGAAGAGTTGGGCTGTGAGGTGGATGTGCAATATCTGTCTGGAGTGTATTTTCACAGTGCGTATCAATCGCAAGCGTTTATCTTTCGCTGCGAGTTACCCAAAGGTGCCCAAATAAGTTTAAGCGATGAACACAGCGAGTACGCTTTCGTTGCTGTTACTGAATTATCTAACATTCAGCAACAGCGAGTAAGCGAATGTTTAGCATTTAGTGGTGTGGTTCGCAGCTCGGCTTTCTAAGGCGGCTTTATGCCATGTGGTTAACATTTGCATAATATCAACAGAATCACTGACCTGTACCAAAGGTCTAGGTACTGTGTATTGCTTGGTTTCTAATGCGTTAAGCACTGCTTCTACTTGATAGTAAAACCCATTGCCTTTAGCTTCAACGTTTACTACTTCAACATCTAGCACTTCAGCTTCTTGTTCATATAATCTCACCGTAAAATGATTACCCTGAGATTCTGGTAACCAAGGGTTTGAAGTGAACTCAATACTTCCTAAGCTGCCTAAAATAGTAAAGCCTGCGTGCAGACCATAGTCTTCAGCGGTATGCAGATGACATTGCACGCCGTTGCTGTAACTGACAATGGCGGTTGATTCGCAAATATTACCGTCTTGGCCGCGTCTACCCGTCGCTTCAATTTGGTATTGTTGGCTTTGCTCGGTACCAAATTGCTGTTGCATGACTAACTGCATTAATGATGCAGGGTAGCAACCTAAGTTAAATAATGCACCAAGGCTGGCAGGGTTAACAAACTGGCTAATGGATGCACAGTATTGGCCGCGAATACTTTTTACTTCACCAATCACACCAGTGGCTAATGTTTTGCTTAGCTGTTGCATAAAGGGGTGAGCTAAATACATTAAGCCTTCAAGGAAAAACACCTTGTTTTGCGTTACAACATCAAGGCATTCTGTTGTTTTTTGCATGTCTACGGACAATGATTTTTCACATAAAATTGCTTTACCAGCATTAGCCGCTTTGATTATGTATTCATGATGTAGATGATTTGGCAGAGCAATGTAGATAACATCGACTTCTGGGGTGTTGATTAACGCATCGAAATCAGTAAATTGATGTGGAATTTGATACTGAGTGGCAAACTCTGCCAATGTTGTGGTGTTACGTCCGGCAACACCATAAATTGTGCTTTGACCTTGTGCTTTAATCGCATCAGCCATTACCCCAGAGATAAAACTGGTGCCTAAAATTGCCCATTTAATCGATCCAGACATTAATTATCCCTCAGTGGTTAATAGTTGATAGTCAAACGCTTGCTTTAGATCGGTTAACGCCGATTTGATAAAGGCTTGAGTATGAACAGCTGCAAAGTGGGCATCAAATGCCGCTTGGTCGTTATAACGTTCCCAAAACACAAATTGCTTAGGATTGGTTTTATTTTGCAGAGCTATTGCAAGTGAACAGCCTGGTTCGCCATTCATATCTGCACAGAATTGACGGACAGCTGCGATTCCTTGTGCCAAAGGCACTTGGTCTTTAATGTGAATTTCAGCGGTGATAAACACGCCTTGTTGATCCAGTTTGTTATCCATATCGACCCCTTAATAATAATGGGGCATCGTAAACCAGTTAGGCGCAAGGCAAAATGGCCTACTGGTGTTTACAGAAAACACCATAGGTTTATAATTAACACTGAATTGATAATGTATTAAGGACGTTTGGTGGATAAATTAACCGCGATGAAAGTGTTTAGTCATGTGGCCGAGCAGGGCAACTATGTCGCAGCAGCTCATCGGTTTAACATCAGCCGAACTATGGTGAGTAAGCACATTAATCAGTTAGAGGCCTACCTTGGGGTTAAGTTGATTAACCGTACCACTCGTCAACAAGAATTAACGGAATCGGGCCTCGTTTATTACCAAGAATGCCAGATAATCTTGATGGCTATTGCGCAAGCTGAAAACACGCTGCAGTCGATGAGTTCGACGCCAAAAGGCACCATTAGAATTAATGCTCCAGTGAGTTTTGGCAATATTGTGCTGGCACCGATAGTGAATCAATTTTTACTGCAATATCCGCAAATTGATGTAGAGCTGCGACTTGATAATAATCTAATCGATCCCATGGTCGATCATGCTGATGTGGTGGTCAGAATTGGCAATCTTGATGACTCTGCGTTAATTGGCAGGCATATTATGAATTATGAAATGGTATTTTGTGCTTCGCCTCACTATTTAGCTCAACACTCGCCAATAGCGTCAATTAGCGATTTACCTCAGCATGATTGTTTAGGCTTTAGCTATTCGAAAAGTGCTTCATTAGCGGTTGCCCATAGCCAGTTGTTTGGTAAACGCAGCTTTAGATTGTTGTCCAATAGTGGCTTGGTATTAATCCAAGCCGCGATAGATGGACTGGGCATTATTTTACAGCCACAGATTGTGGTGCAAGAGGCAATTCAAGCTGGATTGTTAATAAATGTCAGCGCATTAATACCTCCAGATGCGATGCCAATACACTTATTATATAAAGACAAAAATCTGCCATTAAAAACACGAACTTTGATTGATTTTATTATTCGCCAGATCGAATAACCACATGTGCATAATATAGTAGATGCATATTATGACTTTGCTATCATGCCCTTAAGCACAATATTGTCATAAGTGACAAACCCTAAAATCTCACCCGCTTCAATCACCGGCGCTTTATTGATATTAAAGCGCTCAAAAAGCCTTGCTGTGTAGCGAACGTCCATATCTAAAGGCACCGAAAGCACTGGCTTTATCATGATTTCGTAAATATTGGTGCGCTCAGGTGACTTGTCTTTGGCTAATACTTTACGAGCAATATCGCTCATGAGTACCATGCCGAATTCGTCATGCTCATTGCGTTTATTCACCACTAATATATTGACGTTATTGCTAATGGCTTCTTGGATCGCTTCGGCCACAGTGTGCATTCCATCAACCATGACGTAATGGTTATTCATGACGTCGCGATTACGAATAGGGGTTGTGCTACTCATATTTGATCCTCAATGTCTTTACTCAATTTTTGAACTTGATGGGCCACACCAACGGCATCTTCAACATCAATTTGAATCGCAATACCTTTGCCTGAATTTGTGTCAAATTCACCTACGTTAGAAATGGTTTCGAGAATGTTGCGGCTCATGTGTTCTTCTACCAACCATAAAATCACATCTCGCTGAACATCCAAGGTAAGCCCCATAAAGGTTTTCTTTTTTTCTAAGCCTTCCCCGCGAGCATGATTAATTACCGTGGCACCCGTTGCGCCTGCAATACGCGCTGCATCAAGCACCTTATCGGTACAGTCATCATCGACAAAAGCGACAATTAATTTAAAGCGCATAGGTTACTCCTTAGTGGCTTTTCGTTTGGATAAATAGTCAACCGCTTGGGCGTAACCCATTACGGTGATCATCGGAAATAAACTGGCAAAGGCAATCAAGCCAAAGCCATCAATTAATGGATTACGGCCTTCAACATTGGTGGCAAGCCCAAGTCCTAATGCCGCAACTAATGGCACTGTTACCGTTGAGGTGGTTACGCCACCAGAGTCATAGGCTAAAGGGACAATCATTTTTGGGGCATAAAAAGTTTGAATGACCACCACCACATAGCCGGCCATAATGTAATAGTGAATGGGATCGCCAACCACAATACGAAAACAACCCAACGTAATCCCAATCGCCACGCCAAACGCCACAGACATTCGCAGGCCTTGGATGCCAATGGTGCCACCCGAAACTTGGTTGGCTTTGATTGCCACTGCAATTAATGACGGTTCTGCGATGGTGGTGCTAAAACCGATTGCGGCGGCAAACACATAAACCCAAAAGTAGTCTTGCCAAATAAACGGCTCATTACCACCATCAGGGTGTAAAAACTCGCTGGTGGTCAGTTGATTTGCCATGCTCTCACCGATAGGGAATAGCGCCAATTGCAAACCGACGAGAAAAAAAGTGAGTCCGATAATCACATAAACAAATCCGAGTAATACTTTACGCCATTGGCTGATTGGACGTTTAAGCACGCCCAGCTGAAAGCCAAACAAAATTATCGCGATAGGTATGACATCACGAGCAGTCAGTAATAAAGTGCTAATCAGTTCATTGAGCAAAACAACTCCTCATATAGTTCGCGATTGCGATCACTGCAAAAACACCATGCCGTACAGTAATACAAAAATCATTGGACTAAGGCTTGCAAAAGCAATTAATCCAAAGCCATCTACCATCGGATTACGGCCTTTAATCACACTTGCCAGGCCAACCCCTAGAGCTGTCACTAAAGGCACAGTAATGGTCGATGTGGTGACGCCACCAGAATCATATGCAATGCCGATAATGTTGGCAGGTGCAAAGCTGGTGAGGATCATTACCAACACGTAACCGCCAATAATGAGGTAGTGGATTGGCCATCCCTTAAGAATACGAATGACCCCAAGTAAAATGGCTAGGCCAACCGAGACCGCGACGGTTAATCGTAAGCCCATCGCATAGGAGCTCATGGATTGTTTGTTTGACTCGATCGCACCAGCATTAGCGGCAACCTGTGCCGCTTCGTTTGCCACTGCCGTGAGGGCTGGTTCTGCTAATGTGGTACCAAAACCTAATGAGAATGAGAAAATAACTAACCAAAATACACTGCCTTTGCGGGCTAATGCTTCAGCAAGTGATTCGCCAATAGGAAATAAACCCATTTCCAAACCAAATACAAAAAAGGTCAATCCTAATACAATAAACACCACGCCAATAAGAATAGATCCAAGTTCTGCAGGCGCTTGATGAAGCACAAATATTTCAAAAAAACTGACCACTAAGATAATCGGAATAAGGTCTTTGAAGCTACTTAACATCGCTTGGAGCAATTTGGTGATGGCAGACATCTTGGCTCCTGTATTATTTTGCGCTGAGATAAATAACAAGCGGGATAATTTAGTGTGCCTATGGGACAATATTTCGCAACATATTGTTTACAATGATTTTCATTAAGTTGACCTAAGTCATAAAAATGGGTAAAAGTAGGGGGGTATTTACTTCAATATTACTCGACCAGTATTTTGCGCAGTGCGAGAAAAGGTTAAGGATAAAATTAAAAAGGATTTAGAACGTTATGAAGACACTTTTACGCTTATCGATAGCGGCGGCTTTTGTTAGCCACGTAGCTTCTGCTGAACCAACCGATGTAGAGGATTTTTCACAAGCTTATCAACAGTACAATGCTTCTGTTGAAAGTAATAACAACCAAGATACGCTGAAATATGCGCAGCAAGCCTATGAGTTAGGTCAAATTAAATTCGGTCAAGACAGCTTTGATAGCGCTAAGTTAGCCATCAATTATGCAAATGCGGTAATGGTTGAACCTAAGAAAAAGAATCAAGGCCGTGTTATTGAAGATGAAGCGACGCTTAAGGCGCATCAATTATTTACTTCTGCATTAGCTGTATACCGTGAAAACGTGACCGATAATGGTATCGAGTTAATCGATCCTTTGATTGGGTTAGCTGAATCGACAACAGATGATAAATACGCGAAAACGTTATTATTTGAAGCAATAGAGATCGCAGAAAAAGCTGACAATGAGTTAACGGTTGCAGAAGTAAAACTCATTACGTTTCACCGATTATCGCGCACCGAGTATTATACCCGCACAGTGAGAACTTTGGCGTTTGACGCTTACGATATTTATACCAGTAAGTTGCCAGAGGATGCCATTAAACGAGTTGATGCTACTTATCTAGTGGGTGCGTTATATGAGACTATGGGTAAGCCAACTCAAGCTATTACGAATTTAGTTGAAGTTATCAAACAATATCGGGCATTACCTTATAGCCATCCGTATGAGCTTCGTGCGCATGCCTTGTTAGTGAAACTGTATGAGCAAAAAGGCCTAGGCGATAAAGCCACTGAGCATTGCATTGCGATTGGTAAAATGACGCCATGGAGTGACCAACAAGAACAAACCCCGTTATTTAGAAAACCACCAAAATACCCGCAATCATATGCTCAAAGAAGAAAATCTGGTTGGGTGCAAGTTGAGTTTACGGTAGATGAAAATGGTTTTGTTAAATCACCTGAGATCATTGACTCTAAAGGTGGCACCCAGTTTGAAAAAGAATCGATAGAAGCGCTCAGTCAATGGCGTTATGCACCTAAATTTGTTGATGGTAAGCCAACAGAAGCAAAGTCTACTGTTCAGCTTGATTTCACCATAGGTTAATACCCAAGTCTACTTGTGTTATACCAATCTCATTGGTTATGTTTAACTTAACCAAAACAAGCTGAGCATGCCGACACATGCAACAACGAAGCTAGTTTCGATAAGGAACTGGCTTTTTTGTAGCTGTTTTTTACCTTGATTTAAAATAGTCACTAATTGGTTTTGTTTGTAAATACGGCAAGAGACTAATTCTGTTTGTGGATCGAGAACTAATTGAAAACGACACTTTTTACCATTATTGAGTAATACATCATGCATGCTTTGTAAACCAAAATTGAACTTGCGTGACACCACTTTACCATTAATAAATACCCGTTCTAGTCCGCACCAATTACTCGCTTGCAACTCAATATTGTCTTGATTGAGGTGGTATGTAAACTTAATCATAATGCAGTCCTTATCACATGATAGCCACGAGCCCTGTGTCTAATAAAAGCAGAGTAATGTGACATTTTCCAGCATATAAATATGAACAATTTACGAAATGAAGCTATCTAGTTGGCAGGCTTAGTAATATTTATTTTTTGAAAAGGCTATTGCCAAAATGTGTTTTTTCGGCACTTCAACATTAGCGGTTGATGATAAATAAAGCAGCAGATTGAATGTCAGATTATACGGTTATTATACGGTTATTATACGGAACTTATACGATGAGTATTCGAACTAAACGACAGCTTAAAAGGGCCGTTCAAAAATACTGTAGTAACAGACAGGTTGTTTTTTTGTTAACGATTACATAAATGAAAAGCTAACCATTTACTTAACGTAATAGGCATTCAATAGATCTTTCCAAGTAATAATGCCCACGATGACATTGTTGTCTAATACCGGTAAACATCCTATATCGTGGTCTAAAATAAGTTTGGTTGCTTGATTGATATCGCAATGAGGGGCGATGGTGAATGGATTGTGAGTCATGACTTGATGAACTCTTTTTTGCAGGGTTTCAGTGTCTCGCATTAATTCAGCAGCGGTACCGATATTAGGACTGAGCGCTCGTAGAAAGTCCCGATGAGACAATATGCCACTCAGTTGCTCGTTATCAACCACTAATAAATGATGGAAGCTGACGTTGTCGAAAATTTCTTTTGCCAGTATTAACCGATCATCCATTTCAATGGTAACCACTCGCGTAGTCATGATGTCCGCGACACAGATATGTTTAGTCGGGGTATCAGGTAATGTCTCAGCTAACATTTCAGTAGAAGTTGTCATAAGCGATTCTCCACGTATTTATACTTTTATATCAGATAAACATCAGTGTAACAATCATTTAACGCCCAATGACAACCTCTTATTAAGCTTAGCAGCTTGTATTTGGTCAAGATGCAATTTTGTTTTCGGGTAAATGTCCCGCCAAGTATTTTTGATATTTAATCGGCTTTAACTGATGAATGTCGACTAATACTAAACCATCGATACAGTCGCCAAACTCTGCATCAATACCAAAATCGAGAAACTGTACGCCATTGTTGTCGCACAATTCGCCATACTGCTTAAATAACGTCGGTACTGATGCACCCATATTCGATAGCGTCCGTTTGAGTATTTTAAAATTATCAGCATAGTCATTGCCATTGAATAACTGGTGTAATTGATGCTGACGTTCGTCGGTGAATTGATATGAATTAAATGAAGTCGCTAAAACGTGTTTAGTAGCGAAGTGATGTTGGTAAAAAAACACTAACATCTCTTTGGCTGGTACTGGCAGGCTATCGCTTAGCGACACGGGCCCAAAGAGGTAACGATACTGCGGGTTTTTAATCAAAAACGCACCAATACCTTGCCACAAATATTCTAAACTTCGGCGACCCCAATATTTAGGTTGGACAAAGCTGCGACCAAGTTCGAGGCCTTGATCAAAATAAGGGGCGAACGCATCGCGATATTCAAAGAGTGATTGGCTATATAAAGCATTTTCACCAACGGTGTCATGGATCATTTTTGCACTGGCAAAACGGTAGGCACCAACAATTTCTAATTCATCTTTATCCCATAATACTAAATGGAAATAGTGATTATCATATTTATCGGTATCACGACGTTTGCCGGTACCTTCACCCACGGCTCTGAAGGCGATTTCACGAAGTCGGCCAATCTCACGCATAATTGCACTGCTGTGAGTATGCTTATATAAATAGATTTGTTTATTGTCTTGGGTTTTACCTAGCAATTCGCATTGTTGTAACGCTTGTTGTAGCTCACTGCGTTTTTCAGGGTGAGCGATGGCATTTTGAGTAATGAATAACGGACTGCGATTTTTACCAATGCGGTATAAATGATTTTTAAGCAGATTCACTTTGGTTTTAAGTGGGAAATCTTGAGTGCTGACAACTTCTTTTGCAATCAATTGGCCAATCCGCACTGGCATGACATGATCCATTTGTTTAAACATTTCTTTGACCAGCAATAACGTCGCTAATGGTTTGTAAATCATTGATGCGCCATAAAAGGTGGCAGAGTTTTTCGCATCCACATACATAGGTAAAAGCGGCGCATTACAGGCACGAGCCATTTTTAAAAATCCGCTGTGCCAATGTAAGTCTGTGACACCAGTAGGGCGTAAACGCGACACTTCACCTGAGGGGAAAATCAATACCGCACCTTCATTTTTGAGGTGGTGATGAATTTCATTTAAATGTTGTTTAGGTGTACCGCCTGTCATGTTACGTACTGGCAATAAAATAGAGTGAAGTGGTTTAATGGCCATAAGTAATTCATTGGCAACGACCTTTATATCTGGTCTTACTTGGCTTATTAATTTAATTAGTGCTAACGCATCTAATGACCCTATTGGATGATTCGCATAAATCACTACACGTCCTTCAATGGGAATATTTTCTATTTCGTTATTGGGGACGCTGTAACTGAAATTTAAACAGGCAAGAATTTGTTCAACAAAATCGACCCCGGATAAATGCGCGTGTTCATTAGCAATGTCATTACACTGCTTTTCATGAAGTAAGTAGCGCAACATGGCTTTGGTTGGTGTTGCTAACCAAGGCTTATTATGCACATTTGGTAGGTTTTTTTCGACCACATTATCGACAGTAAATATCATTTTTTAGCCTTATTTATGCAACATGCTGTTTTTGGGGCGTGATTGATTTGGTTTCTGAAGAGCTGAAATAAATCGTGTTTACGACGGTTGCTTGTAACGTCTGTTCGTCCCACTTGAGTAACTGCACATTGCCAGTTTCGGTTTCGGCAATTAAAGTGCAATTTTCAACCCAATCACCGTCATTGGCATAAGTAATGGTGCGATGGTTAATTGTGTGCTGGGATAATTCTGGCTGGTGGATATGACCACAGATGACCATATCCACCTGTTGTTTTACCGAATAGCGCAATACAGCATCACGATATTGATTAATGGCTTGCTGAGCTTTGTTGACGCGAAGTTTGATGTAGCTGGCTAATGACCAGTACGGATAGCCAAGACGGCTTCTTACTACATGCAATAGCCGGTTTAACCACAGTAAGACATCATATAAATGGTCACCTAATTTTGCGTAGGTACGGCTAACACACACTTGTGAGTCAAATTGATCGCCATGAAGCATTAAAAAGCGTTTACCGCTAAGGGATTGATGAATATGCTGCTTGGCAAGGGTAATGCCTCTGAAATGACTGTCGGCATAAGCTTTGAAAGCCTCATCATGATTACCTGGTATATAAAATACTTGGGTGCCATTACTGGCCAGCTCGAGGATTTTTTGTATGACTTTATTGTGGCTATCGGGCCAATAAACACGTTTTTTCAACGCCCATATATCAACAATATCGCCGACCAGATATAAGTATTGGCATTGGCTGTGATTGAGAAAATGTAATAAAAAGTCGGCTTTACAATCAATGCTGCCTAGATGAACATCTGATATCCACAATGCATGAAAATGCTGAACTTTGTCACTGTGAGTTAAGTGCGATAAAGGTTGGCGTTGTTGATTGCTTTTTTTGCTGTGTGAGATCATCCGTCATTCACCCTAATACACAGATTGCGTCAGTGTTAATTTAGAGTAGGGCAGCTATTTGACGATAAGGTGAACGATTTGTTGCAACTTGATGAACCAGTCACCAACAATATCTGGAGAGAGGGGTAATAAAAAAGGAAATGCATAGGCATTTCCTTTTTAGCTTTTTTTATAATTCATGTTTATAAAGTTATGTTTATAAGATCATATTAAGGGATTCAAGAGCCTTAATATCAAGCTGATTAACTATCTTGCGGCATCAATAATTGCTTTAGCCATTTCATCGGCTACTGAACCGGTAGTGCGGTTCTCGCTATCAGCACGTTCAAAAATAGTCAGCAGTGTATTGTAAATCTGCTCAACCTTGGCAGTGGAAGCCGCAGCATCATAGTTTTTCTCAAATGACACATTGATAATGCCGCCAGCATTAATCACGTAATCTGGCGCATATAAAATACCCATTTGCTTGAGTTTTTCACCGTGACGAACCTCTGCTAACTGGTTATTAGCACAACCGGCAACGATGGTGGCTTTTAATAATGGCAAGGTTGTGTCGTTAAGTGTTGCACCTAATGCGCAAGGTGCATAGACATCAACATCCTGGGTATAGATATCTTGCGGAGCAACAACGGTTGCGCCAAATTCGGTTGCAATACGGTCAAGCGAGGCTTGATGAATGTCGGTAACAATCAGTTCAGCGCCAGCATCATGTAAATGCTTACATAAGTAATAACCAACGTGTCCCACGCCTTGCACAGAGACTTTAATTCCCTTAAGGCTATCAACACCACGTTGATGCTTTACGGCAGCTTTAATACCAAGATAAGTGCCTAAGGCGGTAAGTGGTGATGGATCGCCTGATTTACCTTCAAGACCGGCAACAAATTCAGTTTCACGGCTGGCTATCATAATGTCTGATGTCGATACGCCAACGTCTTCAGCAGAATAATATTTACCACCTAAACTGTTCACAAAGCGTCCGAATGCAAGAAATAACGCTTCGCGGTCGGTTGTTTTAGGATCGGCGATGATCACTGCTTTACCGCCACCCATGGTGAGACCCGCTAACGCATTTTTATAAGTCATTCCACGAGAAAGACGTAATACGTCTGTTAAGGCTTCATCATCCGATTGATAGTTCCACATACGACAACCACCTACGGCAGGGCCTAGGTTAGTGTTATGGACCGCAATAATGGCTTTTAAACCACTTTGTTTATCATGACAAAAGACCACTTGTTCGTGTTCATCGAACGAAACATGATTAAAAACTGCCACGTGATATCTCCGCTTGCTAGCTTGTTGAAGTAAAGTTCTCACACCTTCTGTTAATTGAGTACAAAAGGTGCAAACGACTGCTTGTTATATTTATTGCAGCACGATAGCATTTAGCGATACTCTCAACAAAGCATGATTTAGTTATTTTTGTCATTGATGTGGAAATTTAGCTTGCCACTTTACGTAAACGTAAAGTAACGTATGTTGCATCAGTGTTTTTGAGATTGAATATCAGGTTGCATTTTTGTTCTAACCTGCAATATAACAATAAGATAGGAAGTATTATGACTGAAGAAGTAGCAGAGTCGGTTGCACAGCCAACACCAGATCCAGAGGCATTAAGACAAGAATGGGTTCGTACTCAATTTCAAAAGGCGAACCGTTTTTTGGCTGAGAAAGGGGTGATCCCAAGCAAAGTACTTGCTGACGAAAGCCGTTATCTTGCTCCTTATTTAGCCATTTGGAAGATGGAATCGAAGCAACCTAAAAAACAAACATTTTGGGTAATGTCAGGTGATTTACCTTCTGATTATGTTGATGTTAAAGTCGCGGCGACGGCTCGTGATGCGATTAGACATTTTTCTATGATGTGGCAACTTAAAGCTGAGAACTTGCATAAGTCGGGTGTCACCAAAGATCCTACTCAACTTAAGTTTGCGCAATTATTGGTGTCGCGTGCAGAAAGCTTATATAAAATGAATCAAGATGAGAAACTGTGGGGGTAATGCCCTAAGCCAGTGAGTAACTTGACGTAATAAACATAAAAAGGCACTCACAGTGCCTTTTTTGTTATCTTGAGCTTGATGGATCATATTGATGAGATCTTGTTGAAAGCGGCCATCAAGCTCAGTGACTTATATGCTAACGATTATTCGCAATCGTCTTCGGCTAAGTAGAATAACCCTTGATTGAGTAATCCAGTCAGAATATCCAATGCCGCAGCGTTGGCTGTGAATACACTTGCCTCTTCAGGCGTGATCCTTACCTGGTTAGCCAATAGCTGTAACATGTCATTTGTGACATTAGCAAAGGTGTACACTTCGCCATTGATAAACAAACGCTGCTCGTTATCATTTTCTAACTGCAATACTTTCAAACCACCAATGCGTTGAATTATCGCGCCTTGCTCAATCGCTTCCAATAACTCATCGGCTGTTAATGGCTCTTCGCCTTCACAGATATCAAGTTCGAAACGATTTTGACTCAGTAGTTTACCTAGCATGGTTTGATAGCTGGCCGGATCTTGAGCCAATTGGGTCAATAAATCCATAATACCTTGCTGGTGAGATTGGCTAATCATCCCTGGTGTTGCTGGCTCATCCACAGAATTAAAGCGTTTGTGGCCTTGATTGCTGTCGATTAAACTATCAGCGAGTTCAGTTAATAATTCTTGCTGGCTAGGGGCTCTAAAACCAATCGAATATGACAAGGCTAGCGATAGTGTTTCGCCGCAATGTGGGTATCCTGGTGGAATGTAGAGCACGTCGCCTTTTTGCAATACCACATCGATAATCGGTTCAAAGTCGTCAACTAGCGGTGAGTTAGGGTTATCGCCGCGACGCTTATGTTGACCTTTGTCGCCCACTTTCCAACGACGTTCGCCATCACCTTGAATGATAAACACATCGTAGTTATCGATATGCGGCCCAACACCACCACCTGGCGTGGCAAATGATGCCATTAAGTCATCAAAGCGCCAGTCTGGTAAAAATCGAAATGCTTCGACTAAAGCCTGTGAGTCAGGGTACCAATGGTTGACGGCTTGAACTAATAGCTGCCAGTTGTCTTCACCAAATTGGTCGTAGTCTTCAAATGGACCTTGAACCACGTCCCAGTCATCACCTTTTGTGACCACAACGCGTGATGATATTTCTTCTTCACATGCTAGGCCGGCAAGTTCATCTGCGGCGATAGGATCTTCAAAGTCGATAAAAGCCTGTTTGATCACAAGTGGTTTTTGCTGCCAATGCTGTTTAATAAAGGCTTGGGTATCAATATTTAATGTGTACATCATTGACCTCAGGTCGAGATAATTAACGAGTGGTAATACAATAAAAAAGCGGCCACATATGCGACCGCTAATGGTATGTATAAGCTTATAAGACTATTTTAGCTCATCAACAAAGGCTTCTGCGCGGCCAATGTAGTTTGCTGGGGTCATCTTTTTCAATTCAATTTTTACGTGTTCTGGTAATTCAAGACCATCGATGAATACTGCAAGTTGTGCTGCATCAATACGTTTGCCACGCGTCAGTTCTTTTAACTTCTCATACGGTTTTTCAATACCGTAACGACGCATTACGGTTTGCACTGGCTCGGCCAATACTTCCCAGTTTTTGTCTAGTTCTGCTAAAAGTTGTGCTTCATTCACTTCTAACTTGCTAATGCCTTTCAAGGTTGCTTGATATGCAATTAACGAGTGAGCCATACCGACACCTAAGTTACGTAATACGGTTGAGTCAGTTAGGTCACGTTGCCATCTTGAAACGGGTAATTTAGCAGCTAAGTGCTGCATTAGCGCGTTAGCGATACCTAAGTTACCTTCAGAGTTTTCAAAATCAATTGGATTGACTTTGTGCGGCATCGTTGATGAACCAATTTCGCCAGCGATAGTGCGCTGCTTAAAGTGGCCTAGTGCAACATAACCCCAAATATCACGATCAAAATCGATTAGGATGGTGTTGAAACGAGCAATGGCATCGAACAATTCAGCAATGTAATCATGTGGCTCAATCTGAGTGGTATATGCGTTCCAATTAATGCCAAGGCTGGTGACAAAACGCTGTGACAACTCATGCCAGTTTACTTCTGGGTATGCAGAAATGTGTGCGTTGTAGTTACCGACTGCACCGTTAATTTTACCCATAATTTCAACAGCGTTGATTTGGTTTAATTGACGCTCTAAACGTACCGCAACGTTAGCCATTTCTTTGCCTAACGTTGATGGCGATGCTGGCTGACCATGAGTACGTGACATTAATGGCACGCTTTTATTGTCATGCGCTAACTTTTTGATCGCATCAATAATTTGCTGACAATGCGGCACTAACACTTGTTCACGCGCTTCTTTTAACATTAAGCCATGAGATAAGTTGTTAATGTCTTCAGAGGTACAGGCAAAATGGACAAATTCATCAATGGCGACTAACTCGGCATTATTGGCAATTTGTTCTTTAATAAAATACTCAACCGCTTTAACGTCGTGATTGGTGGTGCTTTCAATCGTTTTAACGCGTAGAGCGTCTTGTTCGCTAAAGTTGTCCTTGATGCTGTCTAGCACGGCAAGGGCGGTTTCGCTAAAAGGGGGAACTTCTTCAATCTCTGGGCAGCTAGATAATAGCTTTAACCAGTTGATTTCAACTTGAACACGGTACTTAGTAAGACCGAACTCGCTGAAAATCCCTCTTAATGAGGCGGTTTTACTACCATAACGACCGTCTACCGGAGAGATAGCAGTTAGTGCGGAAAGATCCATTTGAAGCTCCTTGATGAACTTTGTTGTAGGGTGATTCGATTAATTGTTATTTTGGCTTTGTTTTGCTGTATCAAATATGGCCTTACGGGCAAACACTAAATGGCGGCGTTTGCCACCTAATTGGCGCCATAATACCGCACTGCGCATTGCAGCAAGCAGTAACGCACGAATTTTGTTTTGCACCTGAGGCTGCTTTAAGCAATCGGGATTACCTGATATTTGTAATTTAGGGCCTAACTCACTGATGATATCACTGTAAATGCTAGCAAAATTGGCAAGTACTTGTTCATCGGTAATCGCAAAATGTGCCAGTTGGCGATGCACTTGATTGATGCGCTCTGCCAACATACCCAAACCATTGGGTGAGCGGGCAAGTTTACGTTCAAGCGCTAATACGCCAACTAAGTAACGAGTCGTTTCGACATCTTTGTTACTGCCATCGCCGAGCTGATTTTGAATCAGTTGATAACCATTGTCTAAAATGGCTTTATCTTGATAGATCTCAGCTGTTGATTCAGGCTCTGTGACTAAAATAGTATTAAGCGTAGCCGCTAGGGCGTCTTTGTCGCTTTCACCGTGGCGAGCTAAATACTGTACTTGGCCAATCGCTTGTAAAATACCCGCGAAGGCCATAGTGCGTTCAAACAAGATGTTGTCTGGAGTTTGGCTCACGGATTACCCTCGAATTAAAGTATCGATTATGCCGCCACCTAAACAGATGTCACCATCATAAAACACCGCTGATTGCCCAGGCGTAACAGCAGCAACAGGTTCATCAAACATCACCGTAATATTGTCTGCGTCGTCATAGGTGAGGGTACATCCAACATCACGTTGACGATAACGGGTCTTTACTGTAATCGTGCTGTTATTGGCTGGCCCCGTACGATCAACCCAATGGAGCTGATTTACGGTCATACCTGTTGACATTAGGCGAGGGTGATTGCCGCCTTGCGCCACAATAAGCACGTTACGGACTAAATCTTTTTCAACCACATACCATGGGTCTTCATTGCTGTTTTTCAGTCCACCAATGCCAAGGCCTTTGCGTTGTCCAAGTGTGTGATACATCAACCCTTGATGTGTACCAATCACTTCACCTTCCGATGTTTCGATATCACCAGGCTGAGCAGGTAAATAAGTTGCTAAGAAGTCAGTAAACTTACGTTCACCAATAAAACAGATGCCGGTGCTGTCTTTTTTGTCGTGAGTAATGAGTCCCAATTTTTGGGCTATTTCGCGTACTTGATGTTTTTCAAGTTCACCGACAGGGAACAAACTACGGGCAACTTGTTCGTGGCTTAACGTGTATAAGAAGTAACTTTGATCTTTATTGCCATCAACCCCGCGGAGCATTTCAACGCTGCCATCGCTATTATCACGACGACGAACATAATGGCCCATGGCGATATAATCGGCGTCTAAAATGTCGTCGGCAAATTCAAGAAATGCTTTAAATTTGATTTCTTTATTACACATGATATCGGGGTTGGGCGTTCGACCGGCCTTGTATTCTGCTAAAAAATATTCGAATACGTTATCCCAGTATTCGGCAGCAAAATTGACGGTGTGCATTTTTATACCTAGCTTGTCGCAAACCGCTTGAGCATCTTTTAAATCATCTGCTGCAGCGCAATATTCATCAGTATCGTCTTCTTCCCAGTTCTTCATAAATAGACCTTCAACTTCGAAGCCTTGCTGCATTAACAAGTAAGCTGATACTGAAGAGTCCACACCGCCGGACATGCCGACAATGACTTTTTTACCGTTTGAAGTAGGGCTGAGTGATGTCATAAATCCTAAAAACCTTGAAGAAAGATAATGTATATATTGTGCCGCAATGCCGATGTTTCAAGGCGATTGTGCTAGATTTTTGCTAGTAGTGAATCTGAATACTATTAATTGCGAATATCGCAGAGATTATAGTTGCACATATCGAAGAGGTTAATTGGTAAACGGCCAATAAATACGACATTTGTGCGGCGCGTATTCTATCACGCATTCACTTAATGGGCTATCTTGAGGCGCATACAAATAGCCTAAGACAAGCCATTAAAAATAATCGACATTGAGCAACGATAACGGTGTGTGCTGTGCGGGATGGTTTTTATCTGATTGTTGTAAAAATTCTTCAATACTTTTTAGCACTAATGGGCTACGAAGCTGGTTGCCAAGGGCGGTGATGTCTGCAAGATTAAGCCAATGAGTAGCTGTAATGGCATTATCACGAGGTGTGGCGTGTTGTTGCTTGGCCAGCTCAATACAAAATGTATAACGAACAAAGGCTAAATCAGCAGCTGCCCGAAATTGATAGATCCCTACTAAGGCTTGTGGTGTCAGCTCAAGCCCCGTTTCTTCAACAATTTCACGAGCGCATGCTTCTATAATCGATTCATTGGCCTCTAAATGCCCGGCTGGTTGGTTAAATTTAACCGCACCGTTAATGCATTCTTCAACCAATAAAAATTTACCTTGGCAGTGGATCACGCAAGCTACAGTAGTATTAGGTTTATAACGTTCGGTCATATTTCCCTCTTGTATAAAGCGTCTGCCAGCGATTACTTTGCCGTGCTGATCACTTTGTATTCACCATTAGGTAAATCATCTAGACACCATTGACCTATTTTATAACGGATTAATCTTAAGGTTGGATGACCCACATGTGCGGTCATTCTTCTGACTTGGCGATTTCGACCTTCACAAATTTGCACTTCAAGCCAGGTTGTTGGAATGGCTTTTCGTTCTCGTACTGGCGGGATTCTTGGCCAAATATCAGGAGATGACATTACGCAAACTTTAGCCGGTAATGTCATACCGTCTTTTAATTCAACCCCATTACATAAGGCATTGATTGCTTCATCCGACGGTTCGCCTTCCACCTGAACCCAATAGGTTTTAAAGGTTTTTTGCGATGGTTGGGTAAGCTTTGCCTGCAATTGTCCGTCGTTGGTAAGCAATAGCAATCCCTCACTATCACGGTCTAAACGTCCTGCTGCGTAGACATCGGCTACTGGAATAAAGTCTTTTAATGTTTGTCGGCCTGCTTCATCGGTAAATTGGCACAACACGTCAAATGGCTTGTTGAATAATACAATGACGGGATTTTCAGGCCGTGGTTTTTGTGGGGGACGCGATTTTGCCCTGCTACGATTAGCAGCACTACTGATTGGTGCTCTTGTTGCCTCAGAATTGACTGATGTTGTTGACGCGCCAGTTCTGTGAGTCGATGTTTTTTTAAATGAACTGAATTTACCGATTTTTGACATAAAGGTATGGTTAACATCCTTTGCTAATACGAGTGAGTGAAAAATGAACGAATATGAATCTATTTATGGTAGTTTACTGCGTATTCGCCCTTAGTGGAATTTGAAAATTACTAAGAATGATCTATGATGTCCGCCTAAAAATTGTGATCTGTACCTAATTTATCATTCTGAGATATCGGCTTTAACCGCCTAATCTCAGAGGTTTGAGAACAAAATATAATAATAAATGGGATAGGGGATTTCACATACTTGGCTTATAAAAAAGTGTGCCATGGTCATTGATCACGGTCCACTTGTGCGAGTGTTATCCACCAAAACCCGTCAAAAGCTTACGCAATTTATTCTAATAAATTATTAATTTACAATAATGTAGGAAATAAAATGAAAGATAACACTCCAACGATCATATACACAGAAACCGACGAAGCACCGGCACTTGCCACGCTGTCTTTATTACCGATTATCCGTACCTTCACTAACGCTGCAGGCGTAAAAGTTGAAACGCGCGATATCTCTTTGTCAGGTCGTGTTATTGCTAACTTCCCTGAAAAATTAACCGCAGAGCAAAGAATTGCTGATGCGCTAACCGAATTAGGCGAATTGGCTAATAAGCCAGAAGCTAACATCATTAAATTACCTAACGTTAGTGCATCAATTCCGCAGTTAAAAGCCTGTATTGCTGAACTTCAAGCAAAAGGTTATGACATTCCTAACTATCCTGATGAGCCTAAAAATGACGCAGAAGTTGAAGCTCAATCGCGTTATGACAAAATTAAAGGCAGTGCGGTAAACCCAGTATTACGTGAAGGTAACTCAGATCGTCGTGCACCGACTTCAGTGAAAAACTACGCCAAGAAAAACCCACATTCAATGGGTAAATGGGCCAGCGACTCTAAGTCTCACGTTGCTCACATGAATGAAGGCGACTTCTACGGTAGTGAACAGTCTGTCACTCTAGCGGCAGCTGATAAAGTCAATATCGTGTTGACTCAACAAGACGGCAAAGACGTTGTATTGAAAAGTGGCTTAGCGTTATTAGCTGACGAAATTATTGACTCAGCAGTGATGAGCAAAAAAGCATTAGTGGATTTTTATGCTCGTGAAATTGAAGCGGCAAAATCTGAAGATGTTTTATTATCTTTGCACCTTAAAGCGACCATGATGAAAGTGTCAGACCCAATATTATTTGGTCTTGCAGTTAAAGTGTTCTTTAAAGATGTGTTCGATAAGCACGGTAAATTATTTGCTGAGCTAGGCGTTGATGTAAATAATGGCTTTGGTGATGTTTATGCCAAAATCAGTACGCTGCCAGAAGCTAAACGTAACGAAATTGAAGCTGATATTGCTGCTGTTTATGCTGCTCGTCCAGCACTTGCAATGGTCGACTCAGATAAAGGTATCACTAACTTACACGTACCTAGTGACATTATTATTGATGCATCAATGCCAGCAGCAATTCGTTCTTCGGGGAAAATGTGGGGCCCTGACGGCCAGTTACAAGACACTAAAGCGATGATCCCAGATCGTTGTTACGCTGGTGTTTATCAAGAAACCATTTCGTTCTGTAAAAAGCACGGCGCATTTGACCCAACGACTATGGGCAGCGTGCCTAACGTGGGCTTAATGGCTCAAAAAGCAGAAGAATACGGTAGCCACGATAAAACGTTTGAAATTAAAGCTGCTGGTACGGTTAACGTGATTAACCAAGCTGGCGATGTGTTAATGAGCCATAACGTTGAAGCTGGCGATATCTATCGTATGTGCCAAGTCAAAGATGCACCAATTCGTGACTGGGTTAAACTTGCGGTTAAGCGTTCACGTTTAAGCAATACGCCTGCGGTATTCTGGTTAGATAGCAACCGTGCTCACGATGCTGAGTTAATTAAAAAAGTCACTCAATATTTAGCTGAACAAGATACTGCTGGTTTAGACATACAAGTGATGTCACCAGAAGATGCTACTCGCTTTACGCTAGAGCGCATTATCAAAGGTGAAGACACTATTTCGGTAACTGGTAACGTATTACGCGACTACTTAACCGATTTATTCCCAATTCTTGAACTGGGAACAAGTGCGAAAATGTTGTCTATCGTGCCGTTAATGAATGGTGGCGGCTTATTTGAAACAGGTGCCGGTGGTTCAGCGCCTAAGCACGTGCAACAAGTCGAAAAAGAAGGTCATTTACGTTGGGATTCATTAGGGGAGTTTTTAGCTCTTGCTGCGTCTTTAGAGCATTTAAGCCAAACGACCAACAATGCTAAAGCACAAGTATTAGCAGATACCTTAGATGTTGCTATTGGTGTGTTTCTTGATACCAATAAATCACCGTCTCGTCGTGTAGGTGAACTCGATAACCGCGGTAGTCACTTTTACCTAGCGATGTATTGGGCACAAGCATTAACTGAGCAAACGGCTGATCCAGAGCTTGCTGCGCACTTTGCACCTTTAGCTAAGTCATTGGCTGCAAATGAAACCGTTATTCTTGCTGAATTGAACGGTGCTCAAGGCCCTGCAGTTGATTTAGGCGGTTATTACCGTTTAGATGCTGCTAAAGCCGAACAAGCAATGCGCCCTAGTGCAACTTTAAACCAGTTTGTAATTGGTTAATCTGCACAAAAACTTTCCTAACTAGGTGTGAGTTATTCTATTAATGAATACATCTTCAAGTGAAGGTGTATTAAATTGATTGAGGCGATATTTTTTTAGGCAATAAAAAAGACAGGGATTAAAATCCCTGTCTTTTTGTTTTATAGTTTCACCAATTAAATTGTTGGCGAGATGGCTGAAGCATGCATTCCTTTAGGGCCTTCTTCAACTTCGAAGCACACAGGTTGACCTGCTTTTAAGGTACGATAACCTTCCATTTCGATAGTTGAATAGTGCGCAAATACATCTTCGCCACCCTGATCAGGGCAAATAAACCCGAATCCTTTGGCGTTGTTGAACCATTTAACAGTTCCGTTTGCCATACTTCCACTTCCTTCTGTTGTCTACTTACCAGTAAGATAGTAAAACTTATTATCCAGCGGTCTAGTATTCGCCGCCTAACAAACAGAATGAAATTTGTACGAAAATATGTCAAGTAGTAATTAACAAAAAACCAACATTTAATTAGTTTAATGATATCAAGTGGTCGGGAACCAAACGAGAGGCTAGTATTAAACAATGGCTAAATTAGGCAATGTAGAACATATTGAAGAAAAGGTTGAATCTGAACTACAACCACCCCATATGTATAAAGTGGTGCTAAACAATGATGATTACACCCCGATGGACTTTGTGGTAGAAGTATTACAACGTTTCTTTGAGAAAAATGAACAGCAAGCTGTAGATATTATGTTAGCGATCCATAACCAAGGCAAAGGGTTGTGTGGTGTATTTCCATTTGGGATTGCAGAAACAAAAGTTTTTCAAGTAAATCAGTTTGCAAGAGAAAACCAACATCCGTTACTGTGTACTTTAGAGAAAGTATAAAATCGATATCTCACAGTCTGTGGTTAAATTTAGGGGGTGCTTATGCTGAACAAAGACCTGGAAGTCACCTTGAACCTAGCGTTTCAGCAAGCTAGAGATTCACGTCATGAATACATGACGGTAGAACATTTATTATTAGCGCTGATTGATAATCCTTCGGCCTATGAAGCATTAATTGCTTGTGGGGCGGATGTTAATCGTTTACGAGAAGAAGTGGCTAATTTCATTCAACAAACCACGCCCATTATTGCAGAATCAACCGAAGAACGTGAAACCCAACCCACCTTGGGATTTCAACGTGTTTTGCAACGAGCCGTGTTCCATGTGCAATCATCTGGTCGTAACGAAGTTTCTGGTGCCAATGTACTCGTTGCTATTTTTAGTGAACAAGAGTCGCAAGCGGTATATTTACTGCGTCGTTGTGATATTACCCGTTTAGATGTGGTTAATTTTATTTCTCATGGCATGTCAAAAGAAGATGATTCTGGCGAACCACAAGATCAAGAGCGCATTGACGATCAATCTGAAAATGCCGAAGACCGCAGTATGTTGGCGCAGTTTGCTGCCAATTTAAACCAATTAGCCCAAGACGGCAGTATCGACCCATTAATTGGTCGTGATGCTGAAATTGAGCGCGCAATTCAAACTTTATGTCGTCGACGTAAGAATAACCCATTACTTGTGGGTGAAGCTGGCGTGGGAAAAACGGCTATCGCAGAAGGTTTGGCTTATCGTATCGTCAATAAGCAAGTGCCTGATGTTATGGCCAACGCGACGGTGTATTCGTTAGACTTAGGCTCATTATTAGCGGGCACTAAATACCGTGGTGATTTTGAAAAGCGTTTTAAAAGCTTATTAAAAGAACTCGCAGCTGATGAGCATGCCATTTTATTTATTGATGAAATTCATACCATTATTGGTGCTGGTGCCGCTTCTGGCGGTGTGATGGATGCATCTAACTTGCTTAAGCCATTGCTATCGAGTGGTAAGTTACGTTGCATGGGGTCAACCACGTTCCAAGAATATCAAAGCATTTTTGAGAAAGATCGTGCTTTAGCTCGTCGCTTCCAAAAAATTGATATTAATGAGCCTTCAGTTGCCGAAACCACCAAAATTTTAATGGGTCTTAAATCTAAGTACGAAGAATACCATGGGGTGCGTTATACCCAAGCTGCCATCAGCAGTGCAGCCAGCCTTTCGGCAAAACACATTAATGATCGCCATTTACCTGACAAAGCGATTGATGTGATTGATGAAGCGGGCGCTCGAATGGTGATGATGCCGCAAAGTAAACGCAAGAAAACCATTGGCCAAGCTGAAATTGAAGCAATCATTGCTAAATTGGCTCGTATCCCTGAGAAGTCGGTATCGTCGACTGACAAGGATATGTTACGCAACCTTGAACGCAACCTCAAGATGGTGGTGTTTGGGCAGGACAAGGCGATTGAGAGCCTTAGCGCGGCTATACGCTTGTCTCGCAGTGGTTTAGGTTCAGAAAAGAAACCTGTTGGTAGCTTTATGTTTGCTGGCCCAACTGGGGTAGGTAAAACCGAAGTAACCAATCAATTGGCTAATTGTCTCAACCTCAAACTCATTCGCTTTGATATGTCTGAGTATATGGAGCGTCACACCGTATCGCGTTTAATCGGTGCTCCTCCAGGTTATGTGGGTTATGACCAAGGTGGTTTGCTTACCGATGCCGTGATTAAAAACCCACATTGTGTGGTGCTACTTGATGAAATTGAAAAGGCGCACCCAGATGTATTCAACTTGCTATTGCAAGTTATGGATCACGGTACATTGACCGACAATAACGGCCGAAAAGCTGATTTCAGAAATGTCACCTTAGTGATGACAACCAACGCTGGCGTACAAGAAACAATTCGTAAATCGATTGGTTTTAGACAGCAAGATCACACTCAAGATGCCTTAGCTGAAATTAATAAAGTCTTTTCACCTGAGTTCCGCAATCGATTGGATTCGATTGTATGGTTTAATCATTTGGATATGACCGTTATCGCCAAAGTGGTTGATAAGTTCTTAGTTGAATTACAGGCACAACTTGATGATAAACATGTCACGCTGGATGTCAGTGATGAAGCACGAACCTTGCTTGCAGAGAAAGGCTATGACAAATCGATGGGCGCGCGCCCAATGTCACGTGTTGTCACGGAATTGATTAAACGTCCGTTAGCAGATGAGATTCTGTTTGGTGTGCTTGAACGAGGTGGTATTGCGCATATTGACGTTAAAGAAGGTGAGATCAATATTGATTGCGAGTCGTTAGAAAAAGTCTCGTAATAATCAATCCATATGCTTGAAAATATACCATTAAAAAAGATGACCCATGGGTCATCTTTTTTTATGTTTGTTAATTGCGCCCAATACCATTAATTATAAATAAGCCTTCAACTCAAAGCATTTCTTACTGTTCAATTCAATGGGTATTGATAGCAAAATGGGTATTCCCTTTTTAAATCAATAAACATAGTAGTGGATCGTATGAGGTGCTTCTGCAAAACGGATTACAACCATCGCGATGCTTGGTTGAATGCTCTGATAAAGGGATACCCATTACGTTGAACATTCGTCTTGTTTGATGCGTGTTACTTTACGTTGAATACACTTTATTTATGCAGTTTGGTATAACAACAAAAAAACCGACAGGCAGTCGGTTTTTACATTGTTGAGGCTAGCGATTAACGTGCGCGGAAGACGATACGACCTTTTGATAGGTCATAAGGAGTCAACTGTACAGTGACTTTGTCACCCGTTAAAATACGGATGTAGTTTTTGCGCATTTTGCCAGAGATGTGGGCTATCACCACATGTCCATTTTCAAGCTCTACGCGGAACATTGTATTTGGCAAGGTCTCAAGGATAGTGCCCTGCATTTCAATGTTGTCTTCTTTCGCCATTAATTAGTTATCCCATTAGCCTTCAAATATGAAAAAATCGGGCGTATCATGCCCCAAAAACACTGAACTGTAAAGGGCGTTAACGAGAAAGAGCTGTAAGATTTTCACCAACTTGCCAACCGAGTGCTGTTAAAATTTGATATGGGCGATATTGGCGTTTGTAGTTCATTTTCCGATTTTGATCAATTTGATAGCCCAAATATAAAAAACGTTTACCCAATGATTTTGCTAATTGGCATTGGATTAAAATCATCAGCGAACCTAATGAACGGTCGGCATAATCAGGATCAAAATAACTGTAAATTGCCGAGAAGCTGCTCATCATTTCATCGGTTACGGCAACCCCAATTAATCGGTCTTGATCAAACACCTCAATAAACATGGGCGGTAACCAATCCGATAATAAAAAATCATCATATTGGGTTGGCGATGCAGGATACATTGGCCCATCATTGTGACGTTCATTGATATAACGTTGATACAAATCATAGTGCTCAGGCCGTGAGGTATGAGTGACTTTCCAATGCAAATCTTGATTGTTTTTTAAGGTTCGTTTTTGTCGTTTTGATAATATAAAATCATTAACATTCAATCTAATAGACTGACAAGCTTGGCAGCTCGGACAACGAGGTTTGTAAATAGCATTGCCGTTACGACGAAACCCCATCGTTAGAAGTTGTTCAAACAGCGCCGCGTCTATTTGCGGTTCTTGGATCACCAGCAATTGCTCTTTATTACCTTCAATATAATTGCAATCAAAAGGCTGGCTTATTCCTACGCTGACAGATTTAGAATTCAATAAACACCTCTTGTTTGTTCCACATTGACGCTGAAGTTGCACGATCTCTGTACTGATGAAGTATCGTTAAAAACTCGCTTCTGGGTAAGGCTTTAGCCCCAAGGCTCACTAAATGAGGATTCATTACTTGCGCATCAATCAATTGAAAATCGTGTTTCACCAAGTGTTGATTCAGTATAGCAAAGGCTGCTTTTGATGCATTTGTTTGACGGTGAAACATCGATTCACCGCAAAAAATACCGCCCACCGGAATACCATACAATCCGCCCACTAGCTGTTCGCCATCCCATACTTCAATAGAATGAGCATGCCCTTGAAGATGCAGTTCATAGTAGGCCATTTGTATTTCGGCCGAAATCCAAGTGCCATCTTGGGTGTTACGGGGCCCAGCACAACCGGCAACAACATCTAAAAATGCCTGATTAATGGTAAAACGCCATGCAGACTTTTTAAGAAATTTTATTAAGCTTTTACTGCCAAAAGTATGGCTCGGTGTGAACACCGCTCGAGGATCGGGTGACCACCATAAAATGGGGTCATTAGCGTTAAACCAAGGAAAAATACCTTGGTAATAGGCTTGTGCTAGGCGATCTGGACGTAGGTCTCCTCCGATGGCTAATAAACCATTCGGATCGGTAAGAGCTTGCTCTGGCGGCGGGAAGCCGATGGATTGATTTAAATAAGACAGTGAGTTCACAATTGAGTATATTATTTGTAATACCTTATCGTTAACTTAGCGGAAAATGGCCATGTTTAAAATCATAACTGTAAGTGTGAAGAGTATTTTTGCAGTATTGCTGACTATTTGTTTGTTTTGTGGTCAAAGCCAAGCTGCTTACGAGCGTAATCAAGCCGTTCCAGTTGAAAAAGTGTTATATGGACACATTGAATCTGTGAAACATGTAACAGAGAAACAGCTAGTAGAAGACAGTCGAAGTGGTTGGAAAACCTTTGGCGGTGCTTTAATTGGTGGTGTTATCGGTCATCAATTTGGTGGAGGTTCAGGTCAAGATGTTGCCACTGTCTTGGGGGCGTTGATTGGCGGTGGAATTGGCAGCCAGCACGGTAACCAACAATATTATCTTGAAACTAAGTTAGTTGAACTAATGATAAAGCAAGAAGATGGTAGCCAAGTTATGGTGATCCAAGATGCGGATCCAGGCATGAGTTTTACTGCCGGAGATGAGGTTAGGGTGGTTTACTTAACCGGTTATGTCAGGGTCGACCTAGCGATGTGATTATTTACGGTGAGATTATTCGCCGTGTGATTATACAGCTAAAACAAAAGGAGCCTAGGCTCCTTTTGTTTACACACTGTGGTCAATATTCGCTAACAATACAGTTTGATCTGTGCTCGTTAATTAGAAACCACGAGGCAAAGTTTGATTACCCGCTGCGCTTTCGAGTTTTTTACGCCATAACTGCTTAGGCGTTAATCCGCCTGAGTTTGACTGTGCTTTTTTACTCGGTTGTTTATTCGGTGCAGTTTTTGCGGTTGCCTTTGCTGCAGGCTTAATAACTGCTTTGCTCGCAGTAGGTGCTTTTTTTACTGACGATGCAGTTAGTTCAGCATGCATGGATTCAAGTTCGCTAAAGCGCACTGATTTACCGCCGTCAATTTTGTACCAGCTACCAGCTTGCTCAATAGAAACTGCTTGTCCAGACTGCTTTTCAATAGCCATTTGTAGTTGGCCGATGACCTCTTCTTTAGTCAATGTTGTCATAGTTAATAACCTATTTGTTATCATGTTAAATTAAGGTTGTTACTAATTTTAATGTGTTAAGGCTACAAAAGTCCAATTAGTGGCGCAAATTGTCGGTTTCTCACTCATAAAGACCGATTTATCAGCATTTATGACTGCTATTGTTGAAATTTTTGAGCATGAGTTACCCTAAATTATTAAGTTCATCTCTAGTGAAGGTATTGAATAAATAAGCTAAAATTAGCTCGATACCGTTTATAATCCAGATCTGAGGTTGATGAGCATCAACTCCTAAAAAAGCGTTCAACTCAGTGGTTAATTCGCTTGCAGTTCAACATCGGATTGTAAGTAATAAACGGTCCGTTATTTCCTGAGTTAGTTTCAGAGGCTTTTATCCATTTTTGTTAGGAAAATACTATGTCGACACATCATCAAGGCTCTTCTACCATTACTAGCCAAGCGTTAAGCTCATATTTAGACAGTTTTTTAAATGTGTCAGCCTTTAAAGACTACGCTCCTAATGGATTACAAGTTGAAGGTAAGTCTGATATCCGCACGATTGTGACGGGTGTAACTGCATGCCAAGCATTAATTGAGCAAGCGGCGGCTGTTAATGCCGATGCAATTCTTGTTCATCATGGTTTTTTTTGGAAAAATGAGCCAGAAATAATCACCGGGATGAAGTATCGCCGAATTAAAGCATTAATGGACCATGATATGAGTTTATTCGGCTACCACTTACCACTTGATGCCCATCACGGAATTGGAAACAATGCTCAACTAGCTTACCAATTAGGTGTTATTAGTCCTCGAGTATATGAACCAGTCGCACAAGATTTACTGTGGCATGGTCATTTAGAACATCCTTTAAGCGCCAGCGAATTTAGTCAATTACTGACTAAGGTGCTTAAACGTGAACCATTACATATTGGCGATAACAGTAAGCCTATCTCAACCCTTGCTTGGTGTACTGGTGGTGCTCAAGATTATATTGATTATGCAGCCCAAATGGGTGTAGATGCGTTTATAAGTGGTGAGGTGTCTGAACGTACTTATCATGCAGCAACGGAACAAGGGCTGCACTATTTTGCCGCAGGGCATCATGCTACTGAACAATTTGGTATTCAGGCATTAGGGCAGCATTTAGCCAGTAAGTTTGATTTAACCCATCATTTCATTGATATCGTTAATCCAGTTTAATGGATTAAAGGCCTCGTTAAATATTGGCGTGAACTTGCACTTGTAATTGCAGTGTAAAAGTCGATATTAATTTTTTCACCCGATAAGGACCCCCAATGACAGAGTACTTTTTACAGGCTTTTATTTATCTCACCGCTGCAGTCATTGCTGTTCCGTTAGCGAATAAATTGGGCTTGGGTTCCGTGCTGGGGTATTTGATTGCGGGTGTGGTCATTGGCCCCATTGTGGGTTTAGTGGGCAGTGAAACTAATACCATTCAACACTTCGCCGAATTTGGTGTGGTGATGATGCTATTTTTGGTCGGCTTAGAGCTGGAACCTAAAATGTTGTGGGCGATGCGTAATCGTTTACTGGGGCTTGGTGGCTTACAAGTAGTGGGGTCGGTTGTGGCTCTGATGGCCTGTGCCATTTATGCTGGGTATCAACTGAGTATTGCATTAACAATTGGATTAATTTTTTCCCTTTCGTCTACCGCAATCGTGTTACAAACCTTATCTGAAAAACGCCTCAATAAAACCCATGCCGGACAAAACGCATTTTCGGTATTGTTGTTTCAAGACATTGCTGTTATTCCCATGTTGGCCTTTATTCCGTTATTAGCTTTACCTGAATTAGTTGATAAAGCCCAAGCTGCGGTGAGTAGTATGAGTGAGCAGCACGAGCAGTTAAGCCTCGTGGCCTCATTACCCGGTTGGGCATATGCCATTGTACTGGTATTAGCGATTGGTGCTGTTGTACTAGGGGGGCATTATCTCAGTAGACCTTTATTTAAAATGGTTGCCGAATCTGGTGCGCGTGAAATATCTACCGCCGCAGCACTTATGCTGGTTATCGGTATTGCAGCATTAATGAGTTTAGTGGGTATATCCCCCGCATTAGGTACCTTTTTAGCCGGTGTTGTACTGGCAAACAGTGAATTTAAGCATGAGCTTGAAGCCAATATTGGTCCATTTAAAGGTCTATTATTGGGATTGTTTTTTATCACTGTCGGCGCCGGAATTGACTTTACGGTACTGTTTGCTGATTTTGCTGAAATAATAGCTATCACCTTAAGCGTTATGTTGATTAAAGCGTTTGTGCTGTATTTATTAGCGTTGATTTTTAGAATTAAGGGCAGCGATCGTTGGCTGTTTGCATTATGTTTGGCTCAAGCGGGAGAGTTTGGTTTTGTACTGCTGAGTTTTAGTGTTCAACAGCATGTTATTCCAACTGATTTAGCGCAAACGTTATCAATCGTGGTCGCATTATCGATGTTTTTAACCCCAGGATTATTTATTTTATTTGATAAAGTCATTTATCCACGCTTTCAGGTAAAAACCAACCAGCGTGAACAAGATAGTATTGATGATGAAGGCACGGTGATTATTGCGGGTATTGGTCGTTTTGGCCAAGTGGTTAATCGCTTTTTAATTTCGAATAATATTAAAACGGTAGTGCTTGATTATCAGGTGTCACAGGTCGACACTATCAGGCGTATTAATACTAAGGCCTATTATGGTGATGCCACTCGTCCTGATTTATTAAAAACCGCTGGCATTGAACAAGCCTCGCTTTTTGTGGTGGCCATCGATAATAGAGAAAGTAGTGTGGAGTTAGTTAAATACTTACATAATACCTACCCCAAACTTAAGATTGTTGCCAGAGCATTTGACCGTGGTCATGGACATTTATTAAAAGAAGCAGGTGCAGACGTGGTTGAGTCGGAAACGCATCATTCAGCACTGGAATTGAGTTTGTCATCGTTACAGTTATTAGGTCATTCAGAAGAATATGTGTTGAGACGAAAGGCAACCTATAAACGGGTTGAAAAAGAAGCTTCAAAACGTTTATATTATTTTTGGTTGAAAGAATCAGCGGGTGAACGCTTTAGTAACGATTTCATTAAACTGTTTATGTTGTATGAAGAGCGATTAAAGCAAGCAATGGATGAAGATAATGCCGCTCACCAACAAGATATCGATAATCAAAACGACGCTAATGCAAAGCAAACAAATGATAGTAATAGTGATATACAGAGCTAATGCTCGATTTACCACATGCTGCTGGCTAACCACGTTATAAATATCAGTCGCTTTGTTTGTTTGTAATCCGCTAGATTGAAAACTCAATAGAGATAAAAAAGACCGCCGAAGCGGTCTTATTTTATGGTTTTAAAGCTAGATTACTTAACTCGCATGCCAGGCTGTGCGCCTTCATGAGGTTCTAGTATAAACAAATCTTTACCGCCAGGACCGGCAGCTAATACCATACCTTCTGAATCACCAAACTTCATCGTGCGTGGGGCAAGGTTAGCCACCATTACGGTGAGTTTACCAACCAAATCTTCAGGCGCATAAGCTGATTTAATACCCGCAAATACTTGTTTAGTTTCGCCGCCTAAGTCTAATTCAAGACGCAGTAATTTGTTGGCTTTTTCAATATGTTCCGCTTTGCTGATTCGAGCAATACGTAAATCAATTTTAGCAAAATCTTCAAAGCTTATTTCAGGGCTAATTGGATCGAGTTCTAATTGATTAACAGCTTGTGTCGGCGCTTCGGTTTTAGGTGCATCCGTATTAGTCGCTTGCAAGTTCTCTTTAGAGGCATCGATGATAGCTTCAATGCTCTTAGGTTCGATACGCTGCATTAATGCTTTGAATGTCGCGATTTCATGACCAGCAAGATCTTGACCTAAATTGTCCCACGTTAAGGTTAACTGTAAAAAACCTTCAACATTTTCGGCCAATTTAGGCAATACAGGCTTAAGGTAAGTGACCAAGATTCTGAACAAGTTTAATGCATTACTGCAAACCTGATGTGCTTCATCTTGTTTATCGTCTTGCTTAACCAGTTGCCAAGGTGCTGCGTCGGCAACATAGGCGTTGGCAATATCAGCTAATGCCATAATTTCACGCATCGCTTTGCCAAATTCGCGAGTTTCATATAATTCGGCAATCACTTCGCTTTTAGCTAAGAATATGTCGGTTAAACCGCTGTCTGTTACCTTGGCTAATTTGCCGTCAAAGCGTTTGCTGATAAAGCCAGCAGTTCGCGATGCAAGGTTTACCAGTTTACCGACCAAGTCTGAGTTAACTCGTTGGGCAAAATCTTCTAAATTTAAATCTAAATCATCAATACGACTGTTTAATTTAGCTGCGTAATAATAACGTAGGTATTCCGGATCTAAATTATCTAAATAGGTACGCGCTTTAATAAACGTGCCTTTAGACTTAGACATTTTTGAACCGTTTACGGTGACATAGCCGTGAGCATAAACACTGGTCGGTTTACGAATACCTGCGCCTTCAAGCATTGCTGGCCAGAATAAACTGTGGAAATAAACAATGTCTTTACCGATGAAGTGATAAACCTCTGCGGTTGAGTCTAGGCTCCAAAAATCGTCAAAGTTCAAATCATCACGCTTGTCACATAGGTTTTTAAATGAACCCATATAACCAATAGGCGCATCTAACCAAACATAGAAAAATTTACCGGGAGCATCAGGGATTTCAAAACCAAAGTAGGGTGCATCACGTGAGATGTCCCATTGTTTTAGCCCTTGCTCAAACCATTCGTTAAGCTTGTTGGCCATTTCTTGTTGTAAAGAGCCTGATTGGATCCACTCTTTTAACATGCCTTCAAATGCTGGCAAGTCAAAAAAGAAGTGTTCGGTATCTTTCATTATTGGTGTCGCACCAGAGACTGCCGATTTAGGGTTTATCAAATCGGTCGTACTATAAGTTGCACCACAGTTGTCACAGTTATCACCGTATTGATCTTCAGACTTACATTTTGGGCAGGTGCCTTTAACAAAACGGTCCGGTAAGAACATTAACTTTTCAGGATCATATAATTGTGAAATGGTTTTGGTTTTGATGTAACCACCATCACGGAGTTTTAGATAAATATCACTGGCTAAAATGCGGTTTTCTTCGCTGTGAGTGCTGTGAAAGTTATCAAACTGGATATTGAAGTCAGCGAAATCTTGCTGGTGCTCTTTTTGCACTTGGGCAATCATTTCTTCTGGCGTAATGCCCATTTGCTGTGCTTTAAGCATAATCGGCGTGCCGTGAGCATCGTCGGCACAAATGTAGTGGCATTCATGTCCACGTAACTTTTGAAAACGTGACCAAATATCCGTTTGGATATATTCAAGCATGTGGCCTAGATGGATTGGGCCATTGGCATAAGGAAGGGCACTTGTGACCAGTATTTTACGCTGTGATTTTGTCATTTTGTCTCGATATCAAATTACACCAAAAATATTGCCTGATACTAACTGATTAGCAGACTTTTTTCACCAAAACATGACTTAAAAAGGCTTATTAGTCGCTATTTTTTTACCAAGTTCTGATACACTTGTGCAAATTTCTGGTTCGGAGTTGCCGTTTTGGTCAATACGCATACAAATTATCAATTAAGTGATGAATTATTGTCACCAGTGTTAGATATTTTAGAAGCATTTGAAGATCCTTATTTGCATAAAGGCTTAGTCAGTGCAGGATGTGTTACAGCATTGTCGATAGAAGGAAAACGCCTACAATTAGGCTTAGTTTATCCCTATCCATGTATGACACAATACCGCGACACCGTGATGGCTATCACCAATAAATTGGCTGTACTTGACGCCATTGATGAAGTGGAATGTGAAATCGATTTCCAACCACGGGTTTATTCTGCGCTGCCAGCAATTGCACCTATTCCTAACGTAAAACAAGTTATTGCTGTGGCTTCTGGTAAAGGCGGTGTGGGTAAATCAACCACCGCAGTAAACCTCGCATTAGCGTTGAAAGCTGAAGGCGCCGAAGTGGGTATTTTAGATGCCGACATTTATGGCCCGTCTATTCCATTGATGTTAGGAATTCCTAATTTTCGTCCACAATCGCCAGATGGCAAGCACATGACGCCGGCTTTAGTGCATGGTATTTCTGCGCAATCTATTGGCTTTATGCTAAGCGGTGATGAAGCCGCGGTGTGGCGAGGCCCTATGGCTGCGGGTGCTTTAGCACAGTTACTTAACGAAACTCAGTGGCCTGAATTAGACTATTTAATTATCGATATGCCACCTGGAACTGGTGACATTCAACTGACATTATCACAAAAAGTACCGGTTAGCGGTGCGGTGATAGTGACAACGCCGCAAGATATTGCTTTAGCTGATGCCAAGAAAGGCATCACCATGTTCAACAAAGTTAACATTCCAGTGCTTGGGATTATCGAGAACATGAGTTTTCATCTTTGTCCTGAATGTGGTCATAAAGAACACCCATTTGGTACTCATGGTGGTAGTCAAATAGCGGAACGTTATAACGTGCCATTATTAGGATCATTACCATTACACATCAATATTCGTGAATCAATGGACAATGGTACGCCGAGCGTGATGAGCGAACCAGAAAGTGAAGTGTCAGGGATCTATCGCGAAATTGCCCGCAAACTTGGGGCAGAATTAGCACTTCAACAAGTACAATCAACCGTAAAAATTAGCATATCAGAAGACGAGTAAGGTTAAGAGATGAATTCTCAGCAGTGTGTCATTATTGGGATTGCCGGTGCGTCGGCTTCAGGTAAAAGTTTAATTGCTAAAACAATTTTTGAAGAATTGTGTCGTGATTTAGGTACAAATCAAATTGGTGTGATCAATGAGGATGCTTATTATCATGATCAAAGCCATTTGACGATGGAAGATCGTGTCAAAACTAATTACGACCATCCAAAAGCGTTAGACCATCAGTTATTAGCGTCTCATTTAACTCAGCTTAAACAAGGTGAGCCAGTTAGCATTCCATGTTACAGCTATACTGAGCATACTCGTATTAGCGACACGTTGACCATGCAGCCTAAAAAAGTGATTATCTTAGAAGGCATTCTATTATTAACCAATCCTAAATTACGTGATTTAATGGATGCCAGTGTGTTTATGGATACGCCATTAGATATTTGCTTTTTACGTCGGTTAACTCGTGATGTTGCTGAACGTGGTAGAACAATGGAATCGGTTATTTCACAATATAAGCGAACCGTACGCCCGATGTTTTTACAGTTTATTGAACCGTCAAAACAATATGCCGATATTATCGTTCCCCGGGGCGGTAAAAACCGTATCGCAACTGATATTTTAAAAGCTAGAATTCAGCATTTATTGGCGAAGTAGCCTTATCTAAAAGAGAGTGCAGCATGCGTTTAACCGATATAGAAATTGAGCAATGTTTAGATAATGGCACCATTATTATCGATCCTCGTCCTGGTATTGAAGCCATTTCGGGAGTGAGCGTGGATGTACGTTTAGGCAGCCAATTTCGTGTATTTAAAGACCATACTGCACCTTACATCGATTTAAGTGGTCCTAGTGCAGAAATGCAAATAGCACTTGATCGGATCATGAGCGACAAAATTGAAATCGCTGATGATCAAGCTTTTTTCCTTCATCCTGGCGAATTAGCATTAGCCGTTACCTATGAAAGTGTAACCTTACCTGCTGATATAGTGGGTTGGTTAGATGGTCGCTCATCACTTGCTCGTTTAGGATTGATGGTACATGTGACCGCACATCGTATTGATCCAGGTTGGCAAGGCAAAATCGTACTTGAGTTCTTTAACAGTGGTAAATTGCCGTTGGCTCTTCGCCCTGGTATGACGATTGGTGCGCTAAATTTTGAGCGCTTAAGCTCTGCGGTTGCTCGTCCATATAACACGCGTAAAAGCTCGAAGTACAAAGATCAACAAGAGGCTGTAGCAAGCCGGATCAGCCAGGATAAATAATGGCTACGGTTTGGGTTAATCACGTTGAAAACGGACTAATAAGTCCATTTGATCGTGGTATTGCTTATGGTGATGGTGTGTTTGCAACCATGCGCACAGCATCATCTGATATGCCTGCAGGGATCCTATTCCTTGACGGGCATATTTCTCGTTTGCTGCAAAGTTGCGAGCGCCTAAGTATTAAGTGGCATCCAAGCGACTTATTAATACAACAATTGATCCTACTCGCCCAACAATACCCACAACATTGTATAAAGCTATTGCTGACGCGTGGAGTCGGTGGCCGTGGTTATCAGGCTCCTTTGAGCGCAAACGTTACAGAAGTCGTGTCAGTGCATCCCATTCCTGAGCATTATCTTGATTGGCAGCAAAGTGGTATCTCGCTAGCATCATCACCCATATGTCTTGGCAGGCAACCTCTTCTGGCTGGAATAAAACACCTTAATCGATTGGAACAGGTGCTCATAAAGTCACAACCGCTGCATAGTACTCATCAAGATTGGTTAGTGTTTGACTGTGACGGTAATGTGATAGAGTCATCCATGGCCAATATTTTTGTAGTCAAAAATGGTCATGTGTTTACCCCAGCAATAACCCATGCAGGTGTAAGTGGTGTGATGCGTGAGACATTAATTGATACTCTGCTCTGTCAGGGCTTATCTGTTATGGCTACACAATTAACACTTGGTGATATTCAGGCAGCGGACAATATATTTATAACAAACAGTTTATTTGGCATTGTTGATGTAACTGCCATTGACGATTTTCAATTTAGCCGTTGGACGCAAACATCGCGATTCAGGCACATTTTGAGTGTGAATTTATCATCATGATTAAAACCATAAAAACCTTTTTTTTAGCCAGTCTTATTCCTCTATTTACAGTCGTTTGTCTTGGAGGATATTGGCTTGTCTCTGGCTTAATCGCTTACCAAAAACAGCCATTACAGTTAACTGAAATTCAAACGTTAACGGTTGAACCTGGCACCAGTGTGATTAAGCTTGCGCAACAACTAGAACAACAATCATTGATTACCGATAGTTGGAAAGTTAAATATCTGGTCAAACTTGAACCTAAGCTTGCTCATATAAAAACCGGTCTGTATCAAATGATCCCTGGCGATACATTAGAAGCGTTATTAAAGCGATTATATTTAGGCCAACAAGTGGTTTTCAGCATCACCTTAATCGAAGGTAAAACTATTACCGAGTGGCAGCAAACATTGTCCACTACTGAGCATTTGGCAAAGAATACCGACGACTTTAATCAAGTGTTATTACAAAATGGTGATACTTCTGGTTTGCCTGAAGGTAAGTTCTATCCAGAAACATTCCATTATCATGCAGATGATAACTTACAGACGATTTTAAACCGCAGCTACACCATGATGCAGCTAAGCTTAGCGCAAGCATGGGAAGGGCGCGATCCTGATTTAGCCTTATCATCACCTTACGAATTATTGATTATTGCATCTATTATTGAAAAAGAAACGGGCAAACCTGAAGAGCGTGATTGGGTGTCTGCAGTGTTTAATAATAGACTTAAAAAAGGCATGCGTCTTCAGACCGACCCCACGGTAATTTATGGCATGGGTGAACGTTATAAAGGTAATATTACTCGTAAAGATTTACGCGAAGCAACGGCATTCAATACCTACAAAATTGATGGTTTACCGCCAACGCCTATCGCTGCACCAAGTCGCGCATCATTATTTGCCGCCGCTAATCCAGCCAAAGTAAATTACTTGTACTTTGTTTCACGCAATGATGGCAGTCATGTGTTTTCATCTACGTTGAAAGCCCATAATAATGCCGTAAACGAATTTCAGAGAAAAAGAAAATGAGTCAACAGCAAGGCAAGTTTATTGTAATCGAAGGATTAGAAGGCGCGGGTAAATCAAGCGCGATAGCCCTCGTTAACGATATTATTAAGCAGCATATCGGTCAGGCTCCTGTGTGTACTCGTGAGCCGGGCGGGACTCCTTTAGCAGAAAAAATGCGCGATTTAGTTAAAATTGCCGATGAGACAGATCCATTATGCGATGAAGCAGAATGCTTACTCATTTATGCAGCGCGAACACAATTAATCGCCAATGTTATTAAACCAGCGTTGTCTGTGGGTCAATGGGTACTTGGCGATAGACACAATCTGTCATCATTAGCTTATCAAGGTGGTGGCCGAGGGTTAATGCCATTAGTCAAAGCGGTCAGTGATGCTTGCTTACGAGGTTTTAAACCCGATCTCACTTTATATTTGGATATTGATCCAACGTTAGGCTTAAGCCGTGCAGCCAGTCGTGGCGAGCTTGATAGAATAGAGCAACAAGCGATTGATTTTTTTGAGCGAGCCAGACGAACCTATTTACAATTAGCGCATGAAGATGACAGCATTGTGGTGATTGATGCCAGTCAATCCATGGAACAAGTGCATAATGATATTGGTATACAATTACAACGCCATTTATCCACTCTTATGAGTGAGCAGTGATTGATATTAAAAGGGATAATGTGCCGACATGAGTGATTATCAGATTGACCAGCTGCCTTGGTTAGCCGATCCACATCAACGTTTTGTTGACCAGCATTATCGAGGCAAAAGCAGTCATGCGCATTTGTTCAACATCGATAAAGCATTAGGGGGCGATAAGCTCGCTAAGGCCGCAGCGCAAACTGTACTTTGCCAGCAACTCACTCCGGTTGGTGCTTGTGGCCAGTGTAAAAGTTGTTTGTTATTGGCAGCCGGTAATCACCCTGATTTATACATTATTGAGCCAGATGGCAACCAAATTAAAGTCGATCAAATTCGTCAACTCTGCCAAGCGTTAACTCAAACGGCTCAGCAAGGTGGCGCACGTGTAGCTATAATCGTTAATGCCGAACGCTTAAATTTGGCGGCGGCTAATGCATTATTGAAAACCCTTGAAGAACCTGGTGATGATGTTGTGCTCATTTTACAAACCAATACATCTGCCCAGTTATTAGCGACCATTACCAGTCGTTGTCAAACGCTTAATTTTGTTGAGCCAACTAAAAACGAGATCCATCAGTGGTTAGCGGCGCAGCAGTTGTTACCGCCAGCCAACGCCGATGGCAAAATCCATGATGTTACATGGTGTCTTAGTGTTGTTGGTGGCCCTCTTGCGTTAGCAAACAGTTTAACCAGCCAGCATTATCAGCAACTGCTGACATTTCGCCAAGATTGGGCTCAAAGTTTACAAACGGGTCATTTAAGCAATAGTTTATTAAAGGTGTCTGAGCAACAAATTGTTGATGCACTTAATGTTTTGTATTTGTACTTGCGCCAATATGTGTTAAAAAGTAATAAGGTAAAAACTGAAAATACGAGTCGTCAATCATTAAATCCACTTGTTCAATCGAAAGTCATTGAACTCGCTGGGCGGGTGATGACCATGTGCCATAGACTTGAAACAATGCCGAGTGTGAACGCGCCAGCCTTGTGTCAACAATATGTGCTCACATTTAGACAGTTGACTCATTAAAAACGTTTGATATTGATTTTTAACCCGTTTATGGAAAGAAAATAATCATTTATGGTCGATCTTGTTGTTAATTACGATACATTACACAAACTTTACCGTGCTTATATGCCTTTTATTAAGCCTGCAGGTTTATTCGTGGCGACTACAGAAAGTCATTTCTTAGGCCAAGAGCTTACCATTGCTTATCGATTGCCTAATGCCACTCAAACTAATGAATTTAAAGGCTCTGTGGTATGGATTAACCCATTAGGCGCATCCGGTGGGCGCCCAGCGGGTATAGGGGTTAAAATTAAAACTGATGTTGAAAGTCATAAACATCATATTGAAAAGTTATTATCAAGCGAACTTGCCTCTAGCGATTTGACCTGCACTATGTAGCTAGGTATTCTTGCGCATCTGTTTTATTTGTTAATGTAGTTGCGAAAGAATTCCCATGCTAATTGATTCACATTGCCACCTTGACCGCTTAAAAGCGGCCCCAGACTCAGCCAGCTTACAATCCATTATGGACAACGCCAAAGCTCAAGGCGTTGACTATCTATTGTGCGTTAACGTCCGTCAGCAAGGCTTTGAAGCCATGCGAGATAAAATGTCTGCCTTTAATAATGTTTTTTTATCTTCTGGCGTACATCCTCTAGATGTACAAGAAGGTTTGAACATCGAAGATATTAAACGTTTCGCAGAAGATCCTAGAGTGGTTGCCATTGGCGAGACAGGCTTAGATTACTTCTATTCAAATGAGACTAAAACCTTGCAACAGCAGTGTTTTGAACAACAAATTGCGTTAGCTGTTGAGGTGAATAAACCATTAATTGTACATACTCGTGATGCCCGTGAAGATACCATTAATATGCTAAAAGCTGGACACGCCGACAAAGTGGGCGGAGTGTTACATTGTTTTACTGAAAACTGGGAAATGGCCAAAGCCGCCATTGATTTAGGCTTTTATATTTCTGTTTCAGGAATTGTAACGTTTAAAAATGCAGGTGAATTACGCAGTGTTATTCGCCAAGTACCTAAAGACAGATTACTGGTCGAAACCGATGCACCTTATTTAGCACCAGTACCGCATCGTGGCCAAGAAAATCAGCCTGCTTATGTCCGTGATGTTGCCGAGTTTGTAGCAGAACTGCGCGGTGAAAAATTTGAAGAGTTAGCTCAATACACCACTGATAACTTTTTTAATTTATTTAAAGATGCCGCTAAGTTAGTTGGCCGCTAATTTAATTCTAAGACTAATAGCAAATTAACTTATTAGTGGTTTACCGCGTAGCAATGTAATCCTTTCTAGGCAAACAAAATAACCGTAGGTGCAGTTGCATTAGGCAACTGTGGCTACGGTTACTCAAATACATTCATGCTAAACGATGGTTTAACATTATTTAACCTGAACTCGGGATAAGGGATGAACTGAGCTATTAAAAATCAGCATGTTAACCAAGCTCACTTTCAAGCTTGTCATTTGTTATGTTATCAAGGCGAATTGACGCGACAATAGCTAGTCTATTGTAAGTCGATTCAACACAGTTAGCAGGACAAAGGGCTGTTAGAAAGGCGTTTATTATCCAGAGATTAGGTTATTTAAAGCCATTAAAAAAGCTTTCCCCCGCATTTTTTGTAGCACAATATATTCTACTGCGTTGTAAGCTTGTCTTCTAATACCGCACTTTTAGATTCGAATCAGGCCTGTTAACTGAACAGTTGATGTGGACAGTGAGTTAGAAATATAAATGTGTGGTTAATCTAAAATCTTCCATCTCTTATCTTGAATTCAGGTTAAATAGATAACTACATTTTAGGATTGGATCGTGGTTGAAAGATAAAAAAAGGCCCAAAACTATCCAATTGTTTTGGGCCTAGGGAAAGGGCTCGATTAAGAGCCTTGCGCTACTGTTGTGGCATCTTAAGATAGCTTAGGATGCCAAATACTGAATCGAACATAGATTAATTATAGGCACTCAAATTGTGTTGTGCATAAAATTTGATCAACAATATTGATTTAGCACTCTGCTTTTCACTCTGTTTTACAGTAATTCATTGATAATAATGTTTTATATTCTTTATTCTTGCTCATCGAAATAGTGTTGCGTGTTATAGGCATAAGTTAACGTTATCGCGTACCAAATCACGCGGTAAATTGTTTTTAAGTCTATGACCTAAATGTTTTACGACCCCAAGCACGACTTTATGATAACTCACTAGCATTTCGCCTTGTGGCATAATGACTAACTGTTGCTGTGTCGGTAGATCAAAAGTACTAGTGGCAATATCACGACCCATTAAAAAATCTTGTGCTTGCGCCGCACTTAATTCCATAGTTTTTGCTGGATTATGCGCTGCTGCTGATAAAGCAATGACGGCTTCATGTTTAGCTTTGTAGCCTTTTTTCATCGTATCAGCGAGCTTAATACCAATACGCTGAAAGCGCATTTTGCCGATAAAAGGCATAAATTGGGCTGGAAATAACCAATATTCATCGTCACGCAACATGATTACGTCATCGCTAGGTAACTCGAGACAGAAGCTGTCATAAAAGTATTGTGTTAACTCCGCTTTTTGCTTTTCATTTGCGGGATTAAAAGGAAAGTTTTTTTGTAATTTAGGCTGTTTTTTTACTCGTTCAACCGAGGCTTTTTTACGAATTTTGGCGACAAAAAAACCTTCACTGTCATAAATTTGTGGCCATACATGTAAAAAACCTTCTTCAGTGCACGCTTTTTCTGCACCATCGAATAATTCAGCCAGCGACTCAAACTCAACTGCATCGGGGTAAGTTTGCTGTAAGTGATAACAGATATGTTGGTTTTCTAACTGGCTTAGAGTACAAGTTGAATAGACTAAAATCCCGCCTGGCTTTAACGCTAAAAATGCTGATTCGATAAGATCTTTTTGGGTTTCACCAATCGCAGTAACATCATCAATATCCCAGTGTTTTAATGCCAAGGGATCTTTGCGAACCGTACCTTCGCCGCCACAAGGGGCATCCAATAAAATAGCATCAAACGATTCATATAAATATTCACCAAAGACTCTGCCATCAAAATGGGTCAGGGCGGTATGGCTGGCGCCCATGCGTAACACGTTAGCGTGTAATACTTTAACGCGACTGGCTGAATACTCATTCGCCACTAATAAGCCACTATTATTCATTAAGGCTGCTATTTGCGTTGTCTTAGAACCTGGAGCAGAAGCAACATCTAAGACTATTTCGGCGGCAGTACCATTATAAAATAATGCGGTCGGCGGCAGCATGGAACTGGCTTCTTGGATATAAAATAGCCCTTGAATATGTTCAATAGCATTACCCAGTTGGATATCATCTTTACCCTCAATCCAAAATCCGTCAGCACACCAAGGTACTGGAGACAGTTGCCAGCCTGCGCTAGTCATGATGTGGACAAATTGTGCGGTACTGATTTTAAGCGTATTCACCCGAATGGATTTACGAAGCGGTTTATCGCAATAGGCAATAAACTCTTGTAAAGATAAGTGAGCGGGTAACTCTTTCTCAATGTGATTGATAAAGTTTGTATTTAATTGGGCCATAATAATAAACGGTAGGTTATTTTTGCTGTAATTGAAGCGATCATATCACGGAATTGTACACCCTGATCGGCAATGATTACTGTATATTGACGTTAATAAAACCGACTGGCTAATGGAGTGGTGTGTGTTAAATAGAGTGTGGTTATTATTTTTTATCATTGCAGCGTTGTCTATCACGATTCAATTAGTGAATGGCAATGTCGATGTATTAAGCGAATCGGTGACGGCATTGTTTGCCAGTGCTAAGTTAGCCGCTGACATATCACTTGGCTTAATTGGTGTGTTAGCGTTATGGATGGGATTGATGCAAGTCGGTGAAAAGGCCGGTGTGGTAGGGTTGTTTGCCCGCATATTTGAACCTTTATTGTCGAAGTTGATGCCAGAAGTTCCTCGTGGACATGTCGCCTATGGCAGCATTAGCATGAATCTTACAGCTAACATGCTGGGACTGGACAATGCAGCAACACCTTTAGGCTTAAAAGCGATGCATGATCTGCAATCTCTTAACCCTGTAAAATCAGTAGCAACCAACGCCCAAATTTTATTTTTAGTGTTAAATACTTCATCAGTTACCTTAGTTCCTGTAACAGTATTTCTTTATCGTGCCCAACAAGGTGCGGCTAATCCTGCGGATATCTTTTTACCCATTTTATTAGCCACTAGTGTCTCCACCGTTGTGGGATTATTGGTTGTCGCGTTAGTGCAACGAATCTCGTTAATCAATAGTGTTATTTTGGCTTATGCTGCAACCATTATGAGTGTATTCATGGCTGGGATCGCTTATTTGGTGACATTATCCGCCGAGGCGATAGGCAAAGTGTCTATGGTGTTAGGTAACGGTATATTGTTGTTGCTGATTTTAAGTTTTATTCTAGTCGCGGGTTATCGCAAAATTGCTGTGTATGACGAGTTTGTTGATGGCGCTAAACAGGGCTTTAGCCAAGCAATTCAGCTAATACCTTATTTGCTGGCGATGTTATTAGCCATTGGATTTCTTAGGGCTTCAGGGGCGCTAGATTATGCCTTACAGCTGTTAGCGAGTGGCGTGAGTGCATTAGGCGCAGATACGCGCTTTATTGATGCGATGCCAACCGCGTTCATGAAACCTTTTAGCGGCTCTGGTGCGCGTGCGATGATGTTAGAAACGATGAGCCATCACGGAGTTGATTCTTTTGCGGGCCGCCTAGCGGCTATTTTACAAGGCAGTACCGAAACAACGTTTTATGTATTGGCTGTGTACTTTGGTTCAGTGGGGATCCGTAATGGACGTCATGCACTGGGATGTGGTTTAGCAGCAGATTTTGCAGGTATTAGTGCCGCCATCGGTGTGTGTTATTGGTTTTATGGTTAATCATCATTATCGAGATTAACCATAATATAAATAGAAAGGCCGATATATTTATCGGCCTTTGCTTTTGTACTAATTGTATTATCGCTAGATGAAATTACTTAGCTTGGGTAGGTCGCCATTGTGACCATTCTTCCTGCATGTTCTCATGCAATGGGAAACGGTCGGTGGTGTTGATACGGTTACTGTCTGATGTGGTATCTTGGGTTGCAAATGCAATACCACCGGCGAGTATTGTTTCTAATGAGCCAGTTTCTAATTGTGCACCAGAAAATAAACCAACGTCTAACTTAATACCAGATGCATCCCAAAACTGGCTAGTCTGGTTAATTAAGTGACCATATTCAGCATTAACATGGGCAAACAACGTAATTTCTGTACCTGAGTCATCCAACCTATACCCATCAATTTGTCCGACTTTAATTCCACGGAAAAACAAGGGTGTACCGACCTTAATTGAACCTAGCTGGTCATCGACTAATTGGAATGCTAACGCATCTTTAGGTACGGTAGCCTCAAAGCTCGAGTGAGGTTGGGCAACAAAATTATCGATAATCTCTGTGCTGTTACCTGGAATAACTCCAATATAAGGACCCGTTAACAGTGTTTCGGGGGCATTAATACCCGCTAAAGAAATTTGGGCATCGACGATGAAGTATTCCGTATCGCTAGCACTAAAATGGTTTGCGTAATGACCATAAATATACGCTTGTGCATTAAGAGTGGTTAAATCTTGGTTTAGCTTAACCTGTGACACTTCACCAATTTTATGACCTTGATAACGAATAGCGGCTTTTTCTGCCACTTTTGTACTCACAGGCAGAGTGAGGTTAATGACCTTAGCCTGCATGAGTGCGAGAGACTTTGTATCATATAATCGTAGATTAGGTTGATTATTTGCAGTATCAACTTTGTCGTCAATATGACCAAGAGTAATGCTACCATTTATTGCACCTTTTAATGGAGCAACATTGATATCGACACCGGCTAAACTGGCATTGATGGCTACTGCATCATTACGCCAAAAAACCGTAGTCGGCTTAATTAACGGAACAAATTTATTGTCTATATTGATATCGATATTAAATTTGTCTGTTTTCGCTAACCAATTGACTTTATTCACTGAGCCTATTTGCATTTTTTTGTAATAAATTGGCGATCCTTCAGCTAAGTCCGCACCATCAATACTGGTTAAGGTAAAGGGGGTAAGCTGTTGTTGAGCGTAAAGCGTTTGGGCCGATTCAACTGATTCATGCAGCGTTAAGGGGCTGTTATCTGATATCAGTATTTTGCTGTTACCCGGAATGAGGCTAATAGCGCCTTCCAACATCGTAGTGAGGTCGCGAGTTTTAACATTGACGCCTTCTAATGAAGCATTAATGGCTATGGCACTTTCAGGAACAAAGAAACTACCTTTAGTTAGCAGACTTTTAAATTCTGGTTGAATTTCGATACTATATTCAACAGTTGAAAAGTCTTTACTTAAACCAATACTGGTTATCTGTCCGATTGGCAATTGCTTATATCGCACTTGCGCACCATTGCTGACTCCAGAGTGGGTAGTGGCAACTACAGTCAATTTCAGTTTGTCTTGACTGAGTAAATCAGGAGCATGTGATGCCAATTCAAATTGCATCGGATCTTCAGCTTTTTGAGTGCCAGGTAAGACATTAATAACACTTCCTGTAACCAGTCTACTGACGTTTTTGACACCTTTTAATGATAACTCAGCCCCGCTTATCCAAAATTGGCTATCACTGGTAATTAATGCTTTGTAATGATGCTCTACTCGAGCGATAAACTGCACCCCTGCATCAGTTAAGGTGACTTTTTCAATCTCACCGATAACAATACCGCGGTAGGTGATAGCGGTGCCTTGATTAACATCTTCACTGCTAGATGCGGTTAAACTAAACTGAACGCCTCCAATTGCGGTGAGCTCATCTTCATAAAGGTTGTAAATATCACCATTTTGGGCTTTTTCAGTGTAGCTGCCGGTATCAAAGCTGATACCGCCAGCCAAAATAGACGCGATACTTTCAGTGCTGACTTTTATCCCCGCTAAAGATGCATCAATTTTTAAGCCAGACACATTCCAAAAATGGGAGTCTTTATTGACTAAATGGGCATATTGTTCTTGAACAAATGCGCTGATAATAATTTGTTTATTTCCGTCGAGGCGATAACTCACAATGCTTCCGACAGGTGCTTGACGGTAAAAGACCGGTGAGCCAACATCAATTGATCCCAGTTTAGGGGATTTTAGTTCGATCATTAGCCCTTCACTGCCGGGGAGTATCGCAGGCGCTTCACGTTGTGCTTCAAATACGGTCGCCGAGCGGCCATCACCAGGTTGAAGGGCAATATAATTACCTGAAAATAATGTATCGAGTCCTTCAACACCGGTAATGCTGGCTTTAGGTTTTACTAACCAGAACAGGGTGTTTTTATTGAGAAATGGGTCGGCACGGTAATCCATAATAACTTTAACGTTAACCCCTTTAAGATCATCGTCTATACCAATATCAGTGACTTTACCAACAGTCAGCCCTTGGTATTTCACCAGCGTTTTACCGATATCAATACCTGTAGCGCTAGGAAAATGAATTAATATTTCAATGCCGGATTCTTTGATGCTTTTGACCCCTAACCAGGCACCTAATATCAAAGCAACAACCGGTAATAACCATATTGGCGAGAATAACTTTTTCTTCACAATTTTAGGCGATTCAATTTGTGTCATTAGTGTTTTCCAAGCGGTCCCAAAGTAATCGAGTATCTAACACTTTTGCCGCGAGTTGCGTTAGTAAGATAACTAGCGCAAATGCTGTCGCGGCAGGTGCAGGTTTTGCGTCTAATAATTGCCCCATATTAACTAAGGCAACGGTTAATGAAATAACAAATAAATCGAGCATTGACCAACGTCCAATCCATTCAATGATATGAAATCCAACCATTAATTTTCTTTTTGATATTGGTAAGTTAAAACTGATAGCCGTTAAATAAGTCGCTAAGCCAAATATTTTAAGCCAAGGTACTAAAATACTGGCAGTAAAAACAATAATAGCAATCGGGAACATACCGGTTTTGACTAAATGACTAATACCACTAAAAATGGTGTCATTGGTGACCACTCCACGATTAGTCAGCAAGGTAATAGGGTAGATGTTGGCGACCACAAGTAAAATAGTCGCTGTAACCAATAAAGCCCAACTTTGTTGGATACTGGCATAATTACGGCTACTCAATTGACTAAAACAACGTCGACAATGACTGTTGCTGGTGACATTCAGTTTGCGACAAACAGGGCATAAACATAAGCCAACTTTCTTGCCCTGAATATGTGGCAAAACCTCAGTTTTCGATTCGTTATTCGCAGTTTGCGCTTCGTTATTCGCAGTTTGCTTAGTGCTGTCCACTATATGTTCATTGGATGGTGTAATTGGAGTACTAGGCATCTACATAACTCCACATGTGTTCTAGATTATATTCACGTTGTAAAAATAATATGATGATAAACAACATCGTAAAACTGAATGTCCCCATACCAAAATACACATCTGAAAAGTCTGATAACTGAAAGGCCGACACGAGAAAACTGATGACATAAATTTCTAACATGGTCATTTGTGATATCAAACCATGATTTTTTAACAATGTAGTATAGGTTCTTTGCCAAAATGAGTTGTGCAGTTTTAATTTTACAATTACAACTTGAGCCATAATTGACAAAATCAATAACCCAGGCGCGATAACTGCAGCAACCATTACCGCTAGGCCTACAACCCAATATCCTTCGGCCCAAACCGTCACGGCAGCTTGCAGCACCGTAGTGGTTCGTACACTGCCAAGGAAGTGGATTTCGAGTACTGGCAATAAATTAGCAGGAATAAAAATAATTAACGCCGCAACGCATAATGCTAGCATGCCATTAATAGAGCAATAAGGAGAATCGTAGAGTGCCGTGTGGCAACGCGGACAAAGCGCGCGAGCGCTAGAAGGCAAAGCACGTTTTCTCACTGCCAAATCACATGATTGGCATAAAATTATCGAATCATGATCATCAAATTCATGCATGAAGAATTAATCTAATCCATAGTAAAACACATTATTGGGTAGCGAAGAGTCAAACCTCTTTGCTTGGCCTTATATTGGCAGACAAATGAGTTAATTGTTAAATAATCTCGATTTTGTTGTGTTTGATAATATCAGAATAATCAGAACACTTGCATCATAAGTTAACTATGTGAGATTCTATGCACTGTATATAAAAACAGTGAGGATTACATCATGGCAGTGATAACCCAATTTGTCGTGGTCAGAGAAGGGGTGGAAAAGATGACATTTATATCGAAGAAAGAGGCTGATGCCTACGATAAGATGCTTGATATTTCCGATAACCTAGTGCCATTTCTTATTAAGGCAGACCTCGGACTTGATGAAAATAAATGCGAACAACTAGCATTTTATCTAGCAAACAATAAAGATGAGCTTTCTAACTTGCTAAAAGGCATAGTACAGGTTAAAAACGCTCCTACAGCGAAAACTAAAAAGACTGCGGCTAAAAGTACATCAGTAGAATAGTCGTATTCATCACTCATTCTTGGAGTGGGTGTCAGCTTAAGGAATGAAAATGAAAACCGAATTTTACCAAACATTAAATCGTCAAGCACAAGCCTTACTTGAAGGCGAAGATGATTTAATTGCTGCCATGGCTAATTTTTCAGCGTTGTTAAATGACAGCCTAGAAGACTTAAACTGGGCTGGTTTTTATATCAAGCGTGGTGAACAATTAGTCCTTGGTCCATTCCAAGGTAAAGTGGCTTGCACCCGTATTAGTATGGGCAAAGGTGTTTGTGGCACTGCCGCAGCAGAAAATAAAACCCAACGAGTTGCCGATGTTCATCAATTTGACGGCCATATTGCATGCGATTCTGCCAGCAATTCAGAAATTGTGATCCCTGTTAGACAGGGTAATGAGGTTGTGGCAGTGTTAGATATTGACAGTCCATTACTGAATCGATTCGATCAAGATGATCAAATTGGTTTAGAAAACATGGTAAAAAGTTTCGAAACTTGCCTATTTGGTTAAATAGCGAACAAATTAGATTAAATCATGGTCGCATTCGCTGTCGCTGGCTTTATAATATGCCGCTATACGCATTTGTGCTGGATTTACTGATGAGCGATGATTAAGCTGAGAGTAAGTTTGGTTAAATTGTTAAGGTTTGTTTCAATGACTTTAGCAAACTGGCGGATAGTGATATTTTGTACGTTAAGCCTTAACAGTAAGGTTTAACGAAAGATGAACGACTGCATGGCAACTTTTATGCCGCATAATCAGTCCCTTTATTAACGTGGAAGTAAAAATGGAATCAACAGACAAGTTGACCGACACCAACGCAATTTTAGCGTATTTATATGAAACCTTTCCTTTATGCTTTATTGCAGAAGGTGAAACTAAGCCATTAAAAATTGGTTTGTTTCAAGATTTGGCTGAACGGTTAGCTGATGATTCTAAAGTCAGTAAAACACAATTACGTGTAGCGCTTCGTCGTTATACAAGTAGCTGGCGCTATTTGAAAGGCGTAAAAGCAGGTGCTAAACGTATAGATCTTGACGGTAATGAATGTGCTGAATTAGAACAAGAGCACATTGACCATGCTATTTTGACGCTTAAAGAAAGCCAAGATAAAGCCAAAGCAAAGCGTCAAGCCTTAGCGCCTAAAAAGCCGGCGAAGAAAGTGGCACCTAAACGTGCACCAGCCGTTAAAAAGGAACGTCCTGCACCGGTAGCTGCTCCAGTGATTAAACTTGTGCCTGCTAAGCTAGAAGATTTAAAACAAAAACAACGCGTTAATGTTAAATTAGGTGCCACACCTGTTCCTGGTGTTGTAACTGATATTAATAAAGAGGATGTGCTTGTTCAATTAGATTCTGGCTTATCCATCAAAGTACGTGCAGAGCACATACTATTATAGAAATTTAAGGAGTACTTGTTGATGCGAAAACTTACCTTGGCCGCGTCAATTGCCAGTTTATTTGTCGGCTTTTCGGCATGGGCAATTTCACCAACGATTCAAATCAGCGAGTTACCTAAACTAGCACAAGAGCCACAACATAAAGTGGCTAGCAAGCGAGTAACAACTTTGTTTACTCGCTCGCATTATCATCGTTTTGTACTTGATGATGCATTCTCTGAACAAATATATACCCGTTTTCTTGAGCAACTTGATTATCGTCGTAATGTGCTGACAGCGGCAGACATTGCGAGCTTTAGTCAATATCAAAACCAGTTTGATAACATGGTCGAATCAGGCGATATTAGCCCTGCATTTACCATGTACGATCTAGTACAAAAACGTCGTTATGAGCGTTTTGCTTATGCTTTGTCTTTGCTTGATAAAGAGTTCGACTTTACTCAAGCTGGCGATGCGTATGAATTTGATCGCAAAGATGCGCAGTGGCCAAAAGACGAAGCCGAAGTGAATGAACTTTGGCGTCAACGCGTTAAATATGACGCACTAAATCTAAAGTTAACCGGTAAAAAGTGGCCTGAAATTGTTGAAGTGCTCGAGAAGCGTTATAACAATGCCATTAAGCGTTTAAGCCAAACACAAAGCGAAGACGTGTTTCAAACAGTCATGAATGCGTTTGCTCGTAGTGTTGAGCCTCATACCAGTTATTTATCACCTCGTAATGCAGAACGTTTCCAAATGGAAATGAATTTAAGTCTCGAGGGGATCGGTGCTGTATTGCAAATGGATGATGACTACACTGTCATCAAAAGTTTAGTGGCCGGAGGGCCGGCGGCCAATAGCGAGAAATTATCACCAGAAGATAAAATTGTTGGTGTTGGTCAAAAAGACGGTGACATTGTTGACGTCATAGGTTGGCGTTTAGATGATGTTGTTGATTTGATCAAAGGGCCAAAAGGCAGCGAAGTCGTATTACAGATTTTGCCGAAAAAAGGCGGGGCGAATGCTAAACCTTTTGAAGTTGTCATTACCCGAGATAAAATTCGTTTAGAAGACCGTGCTGCGACGTCAAAAGTGGTTGAGCCTAAAGAAGGCCAGTATGCCAATCGTAAAGTCGGGGTGATTCAAATCCCTGGGTTTTATATGAATTTGTCACAAGATGTGGCTAAAGAAATCACTAAACTTGAGAAAGACAATGTTGAAGGGATTATTATTGACCTTCGTGGCAATGGCGGTGGGGCATTAACCGAAGCGACATTGCTCACTGGCTTGTTTATTGATATGGGGCCAGTTGTTCAAATCCGTGATGCTAATGGTGGCATTAATCAAAATCGTGATAATGATGGCGCCAGTGCTTACAATGGCCCACTTACTGTGATGGTTGATCGTTATAGTGCATCGGCTTCAGAGATTTTTGCTGCAGCTTTACAAGATTATGACCGCGCACTTATTGTCGGTGAATCGACCTTTGGTAAAGGGACTGTTCAGCAACATAAAAGCTTGGGTCGAATTTATGACATGTACGAAAAGCCAATCGGTCATGTACAGTATACCATTGCTAAGTTTTACCGTATTAATGGCGGCAGTACTCAGTTAAAAGGTGTCACACCTGATGTGCGCTTACCGAGTGCTTTAGAGCCTGGTGAATATGGTGAGTCGGAAGAAGAAAATGCATTACCATGGGATAAAGTACCTGTAGCGCAGTACACTACTTTAGGGAATATTACCCCTATGTTGATTAACAATCTTGATGTTAAACATAAAGAGCGTATCAGCAAAGATGTAGAGTTCAGTTATATTTACCAAGATATTAATGAGTTTAAAAAACATCATAAAGATAAAACAATATCGCTAGTAGAGAGTGAACGTATTGCTTCTCGTGAAGACGATGATAAGCGTGCTCTAGATCGAGCAAATGCGCGTCGAGTTCACGAAGGTTTAGCTGCTGTGAAGTCTTTAGACGATATTGAAAAAACAGATGATAGCAAATTACCTGATGCCTTTTTAGATGAAACGGCTTATATCACTCTAGATATGGCCGACGTAGAAAAAATAGCTAAAACTAACTCAAAGTAATTTTTTATTACTGTTAAAAAACGCGCTTAGGCGCGTTTTTTCTTAATCATAATAACTAAAAATAGTACCAATTCGATAAAGACTACACATTTAATCATATTGGCATTAGTACCGCTCAAAAGGATCATGTATGAACCAAGCGCAAGAAAAACACCTAAAAGATTATACCAAGCCTGCATTCACCATTTCTCATGTTGATTTGAACGTTATTCTGGATGGCAAAAACACTAAAGTGACTGCCGTCAGTAAGGTAATCCGTAATGGTGAGCATCAGCATGATTTAGTGCTTGATGGTGAGCAACTTTCGCTAAGTACAGTGAAACTTAATGGTGTAGCGGCTAATTATCGTCAACATGATAACCAATTGATGATTAGTACGGACCTAAATGAATTTGAATTAGAAGTGGTTACCTTGCTTGACCCTGAGGCAAATTCGAGTCTTGAAGGACTTTACATGTCAGACGGTGCTTATTGCACTCAATGTGAAGCTGAAGGATTTCGCCGGATTACTTATTTCTTAGACAGACCCGATGTTCTCGCTATTTATACTGTGCGTATCGAAGCGGATAAACAAGCATTTCCATTTTTATTAAGTAACGGTAATTTAATTGAGAAAGGAGAAATGCCTCGTTCTGGTCGTCATTTTGTCAAATGGCATGATCCATTCCCTAAACCAAGTTACTTATTTGCCTTGGTTGCTGGTGACTTTGATTTACTTAATGACAGTTTTACCACTCAATCAGGTCGTGAAGTCAAACTGCAAGTATTTGTCGATAAAGGCAATTTACATAAAGCAGATCACGCAATGGCATCACTGAAAAAATCAATGAAATGGGATGAAACCCGTTTCGGTCTTGAATATGATCTTGATATTTATATGATTGTTGCGGTAGATTTTTTCAATATGGGTGCCATGGAAAATAAAGGCTTAAATGTCTTTAATACCAAATACGTGCTCGCAGACAAAGCCAGTGCAACAGATGATGATTATCATGGTATTGAGTCTGTCGTTGGCCATGAATACTTTCATAACTGGACTGGTAACCGAGTCACATGTCGTGATTGGTTTCAGTTGAGCTTAAAAGAAGGTTTAACGGTATTTCGTGACCAAGAATTTAGTTCCGATGTTGGGTCTCGCGCGGTTAACCGAATTCATGCTATCCGAGTCATGAAAAACCAACAGTTTGCTGAAGATGCTGGACCTATGTCTCATCCTATACGCCCAGAAAGTGTGATTGAAATGAACAATTTCTACACCGTGACGGTATATGACAAAGGTGCTGAAGTTATCCGTATGATGCACACCATTCTTGGTGAAGAAGGTTTTCAAGCTGGAATGAAGTGCTATTTTGAACGTCATGACGGGCAAGCGGTAACCTGCGATGATTTTGTAAACGCTATGCAAGATGCTAGCGGTAAAGATTTAACTTTATTCCGTCGTTGGTATAGCCAAGCAGGCACACCCGTTGTAACGGTTAAAGACAGTTTTGATGCGGATAAAGGCGAGTATCATTTAACGATTACTCAACAAGTGATGTCACAAGGTGTGAAGGGGCAAACACTGCATATACCGTTCAGTGTTGAGCTGTTAGACAGTGCAGGGCAATCAATTGTTAATAAAGTCCTAGATGTGACTAAAGCCAACCAAACTTTTGTGTTTGATGGACTAGAAAGTGCGCCTATAGCATCTTTACTGCAAGATTTTTCTGCACCCGTTAAATTGGTTTACGATTTTAGCATTGATCAACTTGTACATCTTATGCGCCATGCTTCTAGCGAAGTGGCTCGTTGGGAAGCATCAGTACAGTTAGTGAGCCACGCCATTTGGAATAACGTTGCACAGTTGCAAAAGCAACAAGTCATGATGGTTGATACTCGTGTTATTGAAGCATTCAGAGGTGTCATTTTAGATGCGAAAATAGACCAAGCATTAGTAGCTGAAATTTTGTCTATTCCAACTGCTTCAGCATTAATTGAGCAGGTAGATAACGTTGATTTAGATGCTTTAGCCAAAGCCAGAGAGTTTGTTGTTGAAGAACTCGCATCAGCTTGTGAAGATGAATTATTGGTACGTTATCGTGAGCTGATACTTCTAGATAATGCAGGTGCGCGTGCATTTAAAAACATTGCCTTGTCATTATTATGCCAAGTGACCGATACTCATGAATCATTAGTTGAAAAACAATATTATTCAGCAAAAAATATGACCGACAGTTTAGGGGCTTTGAAAGCGGCAGCTACAGCAAAATTAGCCTGTTTACCTATGTTATTGAGTGATTTTGAGTCTACGTGGGAATCAACGCCATTAGTGATGGATAAATGGCTGACATTACAAGCGTTAGTTAATAGCGATGAAGTGATAGAGCAAATTAAAACACTGACAAAGCACAGTAGTTTCAGTTTCTCTAACCCTAACCGTGTACGTTCATTGATAGGGGCTTTTGCAGCTGCAAACACTTACCAATTCCATCGTGCTGATGGCGAAGGCTACCGTTATTTGACCACAATATTAGTCAAATTGAATAAGTCGAATCCACAAGTTGCATCGCGAATGATCACACCATTAATTCAGTTTGCCAAATTTGATCAACATCGCCAGCAATTAATGAAACAGTGTTTAGTAGAATTAAAAGCTTTACCGGATTTATCGAAAGATTTATATGAAAAAGTCACTAAATCATTAGCAGAATAATGACAAAAATGGCTGTTCATCTAGTATGAATAGCCAGACTGTTTAGTATGTTAAAAAGGAGAGCTTGCTCTCCTTTTTATGGAGTAAATGATGGAGTTTTTATTTTCTCTTAACGTAAGTTATGAAGCATTTCTACCGTATTACCAAGGACTTGCAGAGAAAGTGCAGGTCAGAGACCATCAAGGTCGCGTATTGCACATAAATGGTAAGTATTTTAGACCTTATTTAACCCCTCAAGGTATTCACGGACAGTTCAAATTAGTCCTAAATCGAGAAGGGAATTTCAAATCACTTAATAAATTATAGAGTATTTACTTCAAACGTTTGATTGATTAGTAGTGTGTGAAGTAGCAACCTGTGAATATTTATAAGTATATGAAAATAAACTTTTTTCGTTAATGGTTAAATGATTGTAAATATATCGTCTGTGTTAATTCAAATATAAGCTGGTTTTATTTCGTCATATTTAGCCAAACATCGTTAATTTTCTTAAACATTTTCTTTTTTTTGACCTTGCTCAATATAGTTAAATGCTGTAACAATGGTGTTGCCTGTGGGCTAACAAGATGTTGGTTAAATTCCTATAACAACTAATCCAACAGGTTACGGAGATGAACTAAAATGAATATTGTTAAAAAAAGATTTAACAAGTCGGCTCTCGCTTTGGGGGTGGTGTCGGCATTATGTTTGGGAATGAGCACTTCAGCCTCAGCAGTTTCTTTTGATTGGGGTGATGTACGAGGTACATTTGACTCTACATGGACTGCAGGCGCGAGTTGGCGTGTATCAGACCGTGATTGGAGTAACCAAATCGGTAAGGTGAACCAACCACAATTTGATTGGTCAGGTTATTCTGCATTTGGTGGCGCGTTTGGCTCTACCAAATATACATCTGCAGAAATTTGGGCTCAGCCGGGTTCATATTCAAGCAACAATGATTTAAGTAATTTGTTGTATGCGCAAGGTGATACTACGTCTGAGATTGTTAAAGGTCTTCACGAGTTATCACTGAAGTACGAAAATTACGGTATCTTTTTACGCGGCATGTATTTTTACGATCGCAAATTAAATGACGGTGATTATGGCTTTAACGATCCATTAACCGGAAAAGAATTCGATCCTTGTGAAGATAACAAAGCATCAGAAGTGCAATGTAAAGACATTCGCTTATTAGATGCATTTGTTTACGGTAACTGGGACTTAAATGACGGTGCTAACCCATTAAGTGTTCGTGTGGGTAACCAAGTAGTTTCATGGGGCGAAAGCACCCTGATCTCTCACGGTATTGCCGAAATCAATGCTGTAGATTTAAATATTCTTAATGCACCAGGTGCGGAGCTTAAAGAAGCATTTCGTCCGCAAGGCATGGTTTGGGCATCGTTAGGGTTAACTGAAAACCTAAACCTTGAAGCATTTTATCAATATGATTGGCAACCGATTTGGATCCCTACACCGGGTTCTAACTTTGCAACCAATGATTTTGCTGGGTATGGTGGTTACAACCAAAATGCACAATTAGGTTTCAACTCAAATCCGGATATCAACCAAGACTTCCTAATTTCAGAATACACTCGTTTATATGAAGCTGCAGCTGCTACTGGGTTTAACCCGGCATATGCCGCTTACATGACTGCTTATTCAACTAAAGTTGCTTTAGTTCAAGATGCTGCAGATCCTAGTGACGATGGCCAGTTTGGTGTTAAATTAGGCTATTACTCTCCAGAACTAGGCGAAACAGAGTTCGGTCTTTATTACATGAATTACCATAGCCGTCGCCCAATCATCAGTGGTACTGCCTCTAACTTTAACGCAGATGCTATAGGTCGTGATTATGGACGTTTGGCGCAAAGTGGTGGCGTTATAGACCGTGAACTGTTGTTAAGCATGGAAACCTTTACCAAGTCGCAAATCGTATACCCTGAAGATATTCAGTTATATGGTTTTAGCTTTAACACATTAGTGGGTGACACATCTGTTGCTGGTGAAATTTCACACCGTGTTGATGAGCCATTGCAAATTGATGACGTTGAATTACTTTTCTTAGCGATGCCTCAACAGCTAGCAAATGCAGGACTTCGTCCTGATTTAGATGGTATTTCACAAATGGATAATGTGGAACCTGGCTCAAACGCTGAGGGGTATATACTTACCGATACGACTCAAGCACAGGTAACCTTTACTCATTTATTCGGTCCAACACTTGGTTTAGATAACTTAACCATGCTTGCTGAAGTGGGTGGTGTGTGGATCCATGATATGCCTGGTTTTGACGAATTACGTCTAAACGGTCCAGGAACCGCTCGTTCTGGCGGTAACCCAGAAATGACGGGTATTATTGCCGCTCTGCATAATGGTCCAGAAACCAATCCATTCCCAACAGATTTTGCGTGGGGTTATCGTTTAGTGGCTAAAGCTGACTTTAACAACGTGTTTGCTGGTGTGAACATGTACCCAAGAGTGATTTTCTCTCACGACGTTGATGGTATTACACCGGATCCAATGTTCTTATTCACCGAAGGCAGAAAATCTGTGGCTTTAGGTGTGAACTTTGATTATCAAAGTCGCTGGGGCGCAGACATTTCTTACAACAGCTTCTTTGGTGGCGTAGGAACAACAAATGCGATGACAGACAGAGATTACATCTCTTTCAACGTCAAGTATTCGATTTAGAAGGATAATTATAATGAAGAAACTGACGATATTATCGGCAGCAGTGATGCTAGCACTGAGTGCACCTGCTGCGCTGGCGAAAGTATCACAAGCTGATGCAGACAAATTGGGTACAACATTAACCCCTATGGGTGCAGAAAAAGCGGCTAATGCCGATGGTTCAATTCCAGCCTGGACTGGTGGTATTAGCAAGCCTATTGCAGGCTACACTAAGGGTATGCATCATCCAGATCCATTCCCAACTGATAAAGTGTTATTTACCATTACTAATGAAAATAAAGCCCAATACGCTGAGTTTTTAACTCCGGGTCAGAAACAGTTATTTGAAGTATATCCAGATACTTACAAAATGAATGTTTATGAAAGCCGTCGTACAGCAGCTGTACCTCAATATGTTTATGATGCGACTAAAGCCAATGCTGTTAGAGCGGAGTTAGTTTCACAAGGTAACGGTATTACTGGGGCGACCATTGGTGTGCCATTTCCAATTCCGGCTAACGGTTTAGAAGTGATTTGGAATCATATTTTACGTTATCGCGGTGTCGATGTAGAAACATATCGTAGCCAAGCCGCGCCTATGTCAAATGGTTCTTATACTCTGGTTGAAAACGCTGAGGAAATTCGTTTTGAATATTCTCGTCCAGAGGTGACCTTAGAGAAGCTTAAAGAAACAAATACGTTGTTTTACTTTAAACAAGTTGTTACTCAACCAGCGCGACTCGCAGGTACTGCACTACTTGTAAAAGAAACCATGGATCAAGAAGCGCTTCCACGCCAAGCTTGGACTTACAACACTGGACAGCGCCGCGTTCGTAAAGCTCCTAACGTAGCATTTGATACTCCAGGTACTGTATCTGATGGGTTAAGAACAACAGATGATTTCGATATGTTTAACGGCTCTCCAATCCGTTATAACTGGGAATTAGTTGGTAAAAAAGAGATCTACATTCCTTACAATGATTATCGTTTACATTCAGATGCGTTAAAGTATGACCAAATTTTAAAACCGGGCCATATTAACCCTGAGTATCCACGTTATGAAAAACATCGTGTATGGGAAGTCAAAGCGACGTTAAAAGAAGGCATGCGTCATACTTATAAAAGTCGTGTTTTCTATATTGATGAAGATTCATGGCAAGTTGCGGTAACTGATATATATGATAACCGCGATGAGCTTTATCGTGTGGGTGTAGCTCACCTTATCAACTATTATGAAGTGCCTGCGCTTTGGAGTACATTGGAAGTGTTCCATGATCTTCAATCACGCCGTTATTTAGCGATGGGTCTAGACAATGAAGGCCGTATGTATAATTTTGATGCATCACTTTCAGAGTCTAACTTTACCCCAGACGCATTAAGACGTGCTGGTATTCGTTAATAAGCCATAGATAAAATGGGGCGCCGTAGCGCCCCTATAAATTTTAAAGGAAGTTTGTATGACGTTTAGCATGCTTCGCAGTGTAGTGGCGATTGGGATTAGTGCATGTTTATATACTACTTCAGTAGATGCTCAACTCGATCCACTCTCTGTTCAAATTCAACCCCGAGCTCAATCCTCTTTATTGCTTGATATTGCTAATGCGGGTGACAAACTTGTCGCGGTAGGTCAACGCGGTAATGTGTTGCTATTAGACGATAATCAATGGCACCAAGTTGCAACTCCTGTATTGTCTCAATTAACCAAAGTGTTTTTTTTCGATGACAAGCAAGGTTGGGCCGTCGGCCATGATGCAACCATTATCCATACTCAAGATGGTGGATTAACGTGGTCTGTGCAGATGCAATCTGCAGAAATTGAGAAACCGTTATTAGATATTCGTTTTTATAGCCCTGTCGATGGTATTGCGGTAGGTGCTTATGGATTATTTTATCGCACCGCAGATGGCGGAAAAACATGGCAACAAGAGTTTCATCAAGAATTATTATTTGAAGAAGACATCGCCTATTTAAATGAACTTAAAGCAGAAGATGAAGCATTATATTTGTCTGAACGAGCATCATTATTACCCCATTTTAATCGCTTAATTCGCCTCAAGGATAGACGCTTATTGCTTGTGGGTGAACTTGGCATGGTAGCGGTATCAAGTGATAACGGCCAAACATTCTCGAAAACTAACTTCGATTACGATGGTTCAATGTTTAATGCCATTGAAGTTGGTGAAGATGTTTATGTCATGGGATTACGCGGTCACGTGTTTAAATCAGACTTAACACTATCTTCATGGCAAGAGGTTGATTTACCTGTCCAATCATCAATTAATAGCGCACTGATTAACGCTAATAATGAGCTATACCTAGTCGGAAATGCTGGGATAGTGTTGTCAGTAGATGATGGTAAAGCAACAATTGTGGCCAGACGCCAAGGCGAGAATATAGTGGCAATAGCTAAAGACAGTAAAGGCCAGTTATGGTTTGCCGGTTCTAAGGGACTGTTCCAGCTTGACTAACCTTAAGGTTAGATTGGACAATTAAAACAACAATAATAGGGCCGAAAAGATGTTAGAAAAACTGGTCAATGGATTTGAATCTCATTTATTCCGTAATCGAAAATGGGTCATCATTTCGTTTATTTTTATTACCTTTTTCTTAGGGTATCAAGCCAGCCAATTAAAAATGGATGCCGCTTTTAGTAAAAATATCCCACTCAATCATTCGTACATGCAAACGTATACCAAACATCAAAAAGATTTTGGTGGTGCTAACAGTATTATGGTGGCGGTAGAAGATACCAGTGGCAATATATTTAACCCGGTATTTTTTGATGCGCTGAAAAATGTTCACGATCAATTATTTTTTATTCCAGGTGTAGAACGTTCTCAGGTTAAGTCATTATTTTCACCTTCAACACGTTTTACCGAAGTTGTAGAGGATGGCTTTGCTGGTGGTCCTGTGATCCCCGCAGATTTTCGTAATGATGATTATGGACTTAAAATAGTTCGCGATAATATAGAAAAAGCGGGCATTGTAGGCCGACTTATCGGCAATGATTATACCTCTGCCATGGTGTCTGCGCAGTTAATGGAGTTTGACCCTCAAACGGGTGAGGCCATTGATACTATTGCGTTTGCAAATCAATTAGAACAAGAGCTTCGCGGCAAATTTGAAAACGATCAAATTAAAATTCACATCATCGGCTTTGCTAAAATGGCTGGCGATGTTGCCGAAGGCGCTAAAGGCGTATTGCTGTTCTTTTTAATCGCCATAGCCATTACTGCTGTGATGGTGTACTTATTTTCAAAGTCGATAATGCTCACTATCTTGCCATTAATGTGTAGTTTGATTGCCGTTTTTTGGCAGTTAGGGCTATTAACTGTGGTCGGATTTGGTTTAGACCCCATGTCGATTTTAGTGCCATTTTTGGTGTTTGCTATTGGTGTGAGTCACGGAGTGCAGATGATCAATGCTGTACGTCGTCGGGTGCTTGATGGTCAAACAACTAAAGCCGCAGCAGCGTCAGCTTTTCGCAGTTTATTAGTACCCGGTGGTGTTGCTTTATTGTCTGATACGGTCGGTTTTTTAACCTTATTGGCCATTGATATTGGTATTATTCGTGAGTTGGCAATTTCTGCATCGCTAGGTGTTGCAGTCATTATTTTAACTAACCTTATTTTGCTACCATTGGTTATTTCATATTTTGAATTACCCAACAAGCAAGATAATCCTGAGAAACGCCAAAAAATTGAAACTATTTGGCGAGCATTGTCTAAGTTTGCGACGCCAAAATATGCCGTTGTAGTATTAATTTCGACAGTAATTCTTTATGTGGTTGGTTTTCAACAAGCTTCAAAAATGCAAATAGGTGATTTACAAGGTGGGGCACCAGCACTGCACCAAGATTCTCGTTATAACCAAGACACCTTCTTTATTACTGATCACTTTTCTATTACCACCGATGTGATGACAGTGATTGTCGAAGCAACACCAGAAGCTTGTACTTATCATTCTGTCCTAACACAAATAGATCAGTTTGAATGGATGATGGCCAATACCGTTGGTGTAGAGTCAACGGCGAGCTTGGCATCTATTGCTAAAAAAGTGAATGCCGGTTTTAACGAAGGTAACCCAAAATGGGAAATTTTACCTCGTACCACTGCCAGCTTAGTACAAGCCGTTGGTCAAGTACCGACAACGTCAGGTTTGCTCAATAGTAACTGTTCAGTGATGCCAGTGTACTTGTTCTTAAAGGATCACAAAGCTGAAACCATTGAGGTGGTTGTCGATAAAGTTAAAGCCGTTGCTGCGCAACTTAACTCTGACACTCTGCAATTTAAGTTAGCTTCAGGCCCAGTTGGTGTCATGGCAGCCACAAATGAAGCCGTGAGCGAAGCTCAGCTACCAATGATGTTATATGTTTATGGTGCTGTGTTTGTGTTGTGTTTAATTAGTTTTAAATCTCTGAAGGCGACTATTGCAGTCATTATACCGCTTTATGTGGTATCGACATTGGCGCAAGCATTAATGACCCTGCTTGATATTGGACTTGCGGTGAGTACCTTACCTGTTATTGCATTGGGTGTAGGTATTGGCGTCGATTACGGTATTTATATCTTGTCGACGATGTCTAATAAACTCAGTAATGGTATGCCGGTTCAACAAGCGTATTTTGAAGCTTTGGTTGAACGCGGTAGTGCGGTTATCTTCACTGGCTTAACGTTAGCTATTGGGGTGAGTACTTGGTTCTTCTCAGATCTTAAATTCCAAATGGATATGGGTATTTTGCTTACATTTATGTTTTTAGTGAATATGTTGGGAGCAATTATTATTCTACCCGCACTATCAGCGATGTTTTGGCGAAAAAAGTAACTAAAACATGCAGTTAAATAAAAAAGGGAGCTTAGCTCCCTTTTTTATTTTGCATAGTTACTCTATGCAAACGACTTAAATGTCATTTTAAACACTAATCTATGCTGTCTACTGGATTTATAGAGGATGTACCACTAAAATTTTCCTCGATATAGCAGCAATTTAGTAATAAACTTTGCACCAGATCTCAAATATGAGTTTCTATTGTTAAACGAAAAACAGTTATTTACGTGATAGACACAAAATGACTCGGACCGACTGAATCAACAAGCCGAAGCATCCATATAATGATAAGAGCGCTGCCATAGACGCTTAAGGAATCTGCAACATGGCCTTGAAAGATGCAATGCCTTCAGTACTACTGGAAAATGTAGTCAATTTAATTCACACAAAAATCCCTAATTCTCAAGCCAAACAAGTTGAGCAATTTGCTAATTGCCTCTATGCCCATATGTCAAAAGACGATCTCAATGCTCGTAATGACAGTGATTTATATGGTGCTGTAGTGAGCCTTTGGAATGCGCTGAATAAAACGGCTCAGGAACAAACCCACATCCGTGTATTTAATCCAAGCCAAGCAAAACATGGCTGGCAGTCAACTCACAGCATTATTGAGGTTATCCAACTTGATATGCCTTTCTTGGTTGACTCGCTCTCAATGGCGTTAAATCGAATGGGCATCACTGCTCATGTGATGTTGCACACGCCATTAGCCGTAGTACGCGGTAATAACAACAATGTGTCAGATGTGTCATTTGTTAATGACACATCTGACAGCAGCAATAATGTTGCTGTATTTTTAGTCGAAATTGACAAGCAAAATAGTGATGCTGACATTAAGGCGATTGAAAAAGAAATTCAATCTGTTCTTGCTGATGTCTCTGCGTCGGTCAATGATTGGCAATTAATGTCAGATACATTAACCGATACTATTAAACAATTACCTTCACGTCCTTTCCCGGGTGATAAAACGGAACTGAAAGAGTCAGTTGATTTCTTAAACTACTTGAACAACCATCATTTCACTTTGCTTGGCTATCGTTATTACGATCTAAAACGTGTTGAAGGTGATGTTGAGCTTGTTCCTAACATTGAATCTAGCTTAGGGCTAATGAACCGTTCAAAAACCTCCCATAGTGAGCGTGGTTTATTACTTTCAAGTTTATCTGATTCAGCCCGTAAAGAGGCGTTAGATGAAAGCTTACTCGTTCTCACCAAAAGCTCTGCTAAAAGCCGTGTACATCGTCCAGCTTATGTAGATTATATTGGTGTTAAACGTTTTGACAAAAAAGGCAACGTAATTGGTGAAGATCGTTTCATTGGTTTATATGCTTCTAATCTTTATAACCGTAGTCCACGCGAAATCCCATTATTGGGTGAAAAGGTTCAGCGCATTCTTGATAACTCAGGGCTAGCACCGCGCTCTCATGATTATAAAGCGTTAATGAATATTCTTGAGAACCTACCTCGTGATGAGCTAATTCAAGCTAAAGATCCTGAGCTATCAAACATCGCTCACGGTGTTTTAGAAATGCAAGATCGCGACAAGTTAAAGTTATTTGTGCGTAAAGACGGTTATGGCCGTTTCTTGTCGTGTTTAGTTTATGTGTCTAAAGACCGCTACAACACTAAATTACGTCAAGATACTCAACGCATTCTGGCACAACATTTTAAAAGTACAGAAGATGTTGAGTTCACCACGTACTTCTCAGAGTCTACATTGGCTCGAACTCACTATATTATCAAAGTTGATAATAACAATATGGATGTTGATGTGGCCGCCATTGAAAGAAATCTTATCGAAGCTGCTCGCTCATGGGACGACAAACTGCACACCGCATTAAACAATGCCGTTGGTGAGCAAGCTGGAACGGGACTGACAAAACGTTATTTAAATGCTTTCCCACCTAGTTATAAAGATGATGTGCTTCCAAGTTCAGCTGTTGTTGACATGCAGCACCTTGAAGCATTGGATGACGAACACAAATTAGGTATGTTGTTTTATCAACCGCAAGAAACTGCATTGAATGACAATAAAGTCCGCCTGAAACTGTTCCATAAAGACGAGCCTATTCACTTGTCTGACGTACTTCCAATGCTTGAAAACTTTGGTTTACGTGTGATTAATGAACGTCCATACGAAGTCAAAACTAATGATGGTGCGACATTCTGGATTTTAGACTTCTTAATGACAGTGCAGGGTGCAGCGACAGAAAACTTAGCTGATAGCCAAGACCGTTTCCAAACGGCTTTATTGCAAGTGTGGCAGAAGAAGTTAGAAGACGACGGCTTTAACCGTATGGTACTGTCAACAGGCCTCAGTGGTCGTGAAGTGTCTATTTTGCGTGCTTATGCTAAGTATATGCGTCAAATTGATGCAACATTCAGTCAGTCGTACATCGAAGAAACGTTTAGCCGTTATCCTAAATTAGCGGACTTATTGGTGAAAATGTTCATCCGTAAGTTTAACCCTAAACTAAAAACGCGCACCTTAAGTAAGTTCCTTGAACAGGTGAACATACAACTTGATGACGTTTCAAGCTTAGATGATGACCGTATTATTCGTCGTTACTTGGATTTAATTAACGCCACATTACGAACTAACTTCTATCAAACTGCCATTGGCGGAAAAGCGAAAGACTATATCTCGTTTAAGTTTGCACCGGGCTTAATTCCTGAAATGCCTAAGCCGTTACCGAAGTTTGAAATATTCGTGTATTCGCCTCGTGTTGAAGGTGTGCATTTACGTGGCGGTAAAGTGGCTCGCGGTGGTTTACGTTGGTCAGATCGTCGTGAAGACTTCCGTACCGAAGTATTAGGCTTAGTAAAAGCACAGCAAGTTAAAAACACCGTGATTGTGCCTGTGGGCGCAAAAGGTGGTTTTGTGTGTAAACAACTGCCGACAGAAGGTGGCCGCGAGGCATTATTTACGGAAGGACAAGAATGTTACCGTATCTTCATTCGTGCGTTATTAGATATTTCGGACAACATTGTTAATGGTGAAGTGGTTCCACCCGTAGATGTTGTACGTCATGATGAAGACGATCCATATTTGGTCGTTGCAGCTGATAAAGGCACGGCAACATTCTCAGACATTGCTAACGCTATTGCGATTGAATACAACTTCTGGTTAGGCGATGCATTTGCCTCTGGTGGTAGTAACGGCTATGACCATAAAAAAATGGGCATTACTGCCCGTGGTGCGTGGGAGTCTGTTAAACGTCATTTCCGCGAAATTGGTGTTGATTGTCAAACCACTCCATTTAGTTGTGTGGCTATTGGTGACATGGCTGGTGACGTATTTGGTAACGGTATGCTGCTATCTGAGCAAACTCAATTGGTTGCTGCATTTAACCATATGCACATCTTTATTGACCCTACGCCAAAAATTGCCGAAAGCTATGCTGAGCGTCAGCGTTTATTTGTACTACCACGCTCAAGCTGGGAAGACTATAACGCCAAACTGATTTCTAAAGGCGGCGGGATATTCTTACGTTCTGCTAAGTCAATTAAATTGACTCCAGAAATCAAGCAGATGCTAGACACTGACAAAGACACCATGAACCCAACTGAACTGATGAAAGAACTACTGAAAATGCCAGTAGACTTGATTTGGAATGGTGGTATTGGTACCTACGTTAAGTCGAGCAAAGAATCGCATGCTGAAGTAGGTGACCGTGCAAACGATACCTTACGTGTAAATGGTAAAGAAGTACGTGCCAAAATCATTGGTGAAGGCGGTAACTTAGGTTGTACACAATTAGGCCGTATTGAATACTGTGCTAATGGTGGCCGTATGAATACTGACTTCGTCGATAACGTTGGCGGTGTTGATTGTTCAGACAACGAAGTTAACATCAAAATCTTCTTAAACACGTTAGTGGCAGAAGGTGAGTTAACGGTTAAACAGCGTAACCGTTTACTTGAAGACATGACTGACGAAGTCAGCGATATTGTGATTAAAGATTGTAAAGACCAAACCCGTACTATTTCGGTTACCCAAGTACACGGTGTGTCACAACTTAAAGAGCAAATTCGTTTTATTCAGTATCTTGAAAAAGACGGTAAACTTGACCGCGCACTTGAGTTCTTGCCAACTGATGACGATTTAGCAGAACGTTTAGCCAACGGCCGTGCGTTAACGCGTCCAGAGTTATCGGTACTTGTTGCTTACGCTAAAATGGTGCTTAAAGAGCAACTAGTGACACCTGAAATCACTGAAGATGCATTTTTAAGCAAGCTATTAGTGGCTTATTTCCCTAAAAAGTTACAAGCAAAATACGCTGACAAAATGATCGCACATCCTCTACGTGGTGAAATTATTGCTACCTCATTAGCCAATGAATTGGTGAATGATATGGGCTTTAATTTTGTACAACGTATGCAAGATGAGACCGGTGCAACAGTTGCCGAAGCGGCTATTTGTTATACTATGGCCCGAGAAATCTTTGGTCTTGATGAGTTAACCGCTTCTATTACTGACTTAAACGGTGTTACTCCGGCACATGTGCAGGGTGAAATGCTACATCAGTTGCGTCGTAATATGCGTCGAGCATGTCGTTGGTTTATTCGTCATCGCAATCGTGCTCATGATATTGATCAAACAGTGGCATTCTTTAAGCCCGTATTTGAACAGCTTAAAGCCAATGTTGACCAGTATATGATTGCTGCTGAAGTGAAAGTGATTTCTGCTGAAATTACTGCACTAACGAAAGAGAATGTCCCTAAAGCAGTTGCACAAGTTGTCGCTAAAATGAGTACATTATTCTCTGCGTTAGACATTGCACAAATTGCTCAAATCGAGAATAAGTCAGTTGAGCTGGTATCAGAAACTTACTTCAAACTCGGTGCTAAAGTTGAATTACATTGGTTCTTAGAACAAATCAGTGCTCAACCTGTAGCTAACCATTGGCAAGCACTTGCTCGTGCTGCATTCAGAGAAGAACTTGATTGGCAACAACGTGCATTAAGTTCTGCAGTATTACGTACTTGTACAGATACTTGCGATGCAGATAGTGTTATCAATCAATGGATTACATTAAATAAACCATTGCTTGAAAGATGGTATCACATGTTAGCGGACTTCAAGGTTTCTCAAACCCATGAATTTGCTAAGTTCTCAGTCGCCTTAAGAGAACTGAACTTGCTGATTTTGCATTGCGAAGGTCAGAAGTAGTTTTTATAATGTGAATAAGCCCTGGCAATTGCTGGGGTTTTTTTTAGGTCTAGGAGAAAACATGTTTTACAAACTCGCGCAAAAAGTAATGTTTCAGATGGACCCTGAGTTAGCCCACAATATCGCGATTGGCAGTTTGAAAATGACCGGAAACAATTTGTTGAATTGTTTTTATCGTCAACAGGTTAAATCTTCCCCAGTAACCTGTATGGGACTGACGTTCCCCAATCCTGTCGGTTTAGCAGCAGGATTAGATAAAGACGGCGAGTCAATTGATGCTTTTCATGCGATGGGTTTTGGCCATGTTGAAGTAGGAACAGTAACACCACGCCCGCAAGCTGGTAACGATCAACCTCGTTTATTTCGATTAAAACCTGCCAAAGGCATTATTAATCGTATGGGCTTTAATAATAAAGGTGTCGATAATCTGGTTCGTAATTTAATGGCCAAAAAGTCTGACATTATGGTTGGCGTGAACATAGGTAAAAATAAAGACACTCCAGTAGAGCAGGGTAAAGATGACTACCTAATTTGTATGGAAAAGGTTTATCAATATGCGAGCTATATTGCAGTTAATATTTCCTCTCCTAACACTCCTGGTTTACGTTCAATGCAATACGGTGAGTTACTTGATGACTTACTTAGCTCAATTAAAGCCAAACAAACTGAATTAGCCGCTAAACATGGTAAATATGTCCCTGTTGCGCTAAAAATTGCTCCTGATTTAACCTCAGAAGAAATCAGCGCGATAGCTGATTCATTGATGAGTAATCAGTTTGATGGTGTTATCGCGACCAACACCACCTTAAGCCGAGATACTGTTACTGGTTTAAAACATGCCGAAGAAATGGGTGGCTTAAGTGGCAAACCATTGGCTGATTTATCAACACAAGTGATCAAACAATTAGCGATCTGCTTACAAGGCAAGATCCCGATCATTGGTGTGGGTGGGATCAATAGTGCAGCTGATGCTTTGGCTAAATTTGACGCTGGCTCAACCATGGTGCAGATTTACTCTGGTTTTATCTACCAAGGACCTAAACTGGTTGATCAGATCGCTAGAGCTTATTGTGCAAAATAACGACTAAAACATAATATTATCGATCAAAAATCATGCCGCGATCGAATTTTAGATCGTTCGATCGCGCTAACACTATGAAATTTATGTTATAATTTATAATTAAATTTTGATATTGGGTGAAAAATAAACTATTATGCACAAGTGTTCAACATTTAGGTGCAAATTGCCATGTTATTAATGCCAAACAAGGACTGGCATTGGGAATACAATGAGACTTGCAAGCAGCTAAGTATTTCATTGGGTTCCGAGATGGAGTTCTTGACCCCATACAAGACAAAACTATTAATTCCAGATGCATTAACCGCAACTGAATTTAATCTTGAACACGCAAAATTCTACATTAAAATGCTTGAAACACTTCCTAAGGTTTTACATATCTCTGATGCCGGTATTGTTCAAACTGCTTTGAATGCCACCGCAGCCCATTTTTTATTACAATCACAAATGCCGAAGTCTTGGTTTTTTGATGTGAGTGATGAGTGTGTTTATTGCGAAGTTGGTAAATTATTTCAACTTAATTGCGGCTATTCAAAAGTATTAGCATTAGTCGTTGATAATGGCTTACAAGCCGCCACAGTGATGATTTTATCGCAATACTGTCAGTTATCAGACAGCAAGTCGTTAGTACAATTCGACACCATTAAAGTGATGCATAATCGTTTGTACCCATTGCGTAAAGCCAGACAAGTCGTGGCAGCTTAATATCGCTTAAGTTAATGTGCGTAATAAAAGAATGCCAAACATAGAGTTTGGCATTTTTGTTTTTGCTCATTTTCTTAAAAACTTTTAACTCATTTTACGGATCACACTAAGCGGGGCTATACGTAATACCCAATGTAAAATAGCCCATGGATAACTCGGTACATAAGCATTAGCTTTCTCTTTTTGAATCGCTTTCACCATCGCTTTACAACCTGTCTCGGTGTCGACGATAAACGGAACCGTTTTCACTTTTTCATTAATCTCACTGCGAATGAAGCCAGGGTGTATACAGGTCACTTTTATTGGTGTGTTCATCACATCGATACGGATACCTTCAGATAACGACGTTAAGGCGGCTTTAGTCGCCGCATAAACCGTCATAGCACGTCTAAACCCACGTACGGCACTAATAGATGAAATGGTAACTAAATGACCACTATTTTGCTCACGAAAAATAGCCATTGCTGCCTCACACTGGGCTATTGCAGCAATAAAGTTGGTTTGCGCCGTTTGTAAGTTAGCTTCAAAAAAACCAGTACCGATAGAGGCACCTTTACCCATGCCTGCGTTGACAATGACGCGGTCAAGTTGACCTAACTCTTGTTTGAATTGACTGAAAACGTCGAAAACTTGCGGATGGTCATTAACATCCAATGATTTAATCAATACTTGGATATTGGGATTAATCACTAGTAACTCTTGCTTTAATGCTTCAAGACGATCTATTCGTCTCGCGCACAAAGCAAGATTATGATTTTGCTTAGCAAACTCAATTGCCATACCGCGGCCTAAACCTGAACTCGCCCCTGTGATTAATATGTTTGTTCGTTTCATAATGTGCTCTTTATTTTTGTTTTAATTGTTTTAATTGTTTTAATTGTTTTAATTGTTTTGCTAAATGTGTTGAACATCGTCACTTAACGATATTCACAAAGTGAATATAACTTAAATTAAACTGTGTAAATGGCGGCGTGACCCATCAAAAAAGCTATGCTCATTTAAGGTAATTAAACTCAATCGTTGCCGTTTCAACTGTAACTGGGTCACGCCGCAATTAACTAGCTGTTTATTGATATTAAAAAATTGACCTTCTGGCACTGTTAAGATTTGCATCATCGCGGCACTAATGACGCCACCAGAGGTGAATACAAACACAGTGTCATTGTCATTTGTCTGCTCGATGAGTTGTTGTAACCCTTGGTTGACTCGTTGAGTAAAGTGCTGCCAAGATTCGTTGTAGTTACTGTTATCGTTATCTGAGTTTGACTGTTGTTGCCATTGCTCAATGGCTTGGCTAAATAATTCGATAAAGGCTCTTGTGGGTGAAGCTTGTTGTTCAAGGTAGCGCTTCATCTCGTCAGGTGTTGCTAACTCAGGTCGATAAACCGCAATCACATTTTCATGATCAAACTCATTCCAAGGTGCACTTATTTGTAATGACTCATGCAATAAAGGCGGTGATAACGTCGATAAACAGGCATCTCGCGTTTGTTGATGTCGGGTCATGTTGCCGCAAATAACATGGTTAGGCTGAATTAAGCGCTGGTTAAAATACTCACCTAAATGTCTTGCTTGGCTATGGCCTAAACTTGATAAGTTGTCATAGTTATTAGCGCCAAAGCTGGCTTGCCCATGACGGATTAAATAGATATTCGCCATGGTTATCCTTTTTGCTTCATGGCACGACTACAACGCCACAATAAATAATGTGAAAAAATCCAAAATTGTTTGAATGCAGGGTTGTGTGTTTGTTTATGGTGATAGCGATAATAAATTTGCTGCACTATGCCTGCTAAACGGAATAAACCGAACACCTCATAAAAACGAAAATCATCAATGGTGATATTCATTTTATCGCGATAATATTCAACAACTTGTTGTCGAGTTAGCATACCGTCAAGGTGTGTGGGTTGGCGGCGAGTCATTTGTGCTAAAAAGTCATCATCTGCTTCAACCCAATAGGCGAGGGTATTACCCAAATCCATTAATGGGTTCCCCAGTGTCGCCAGTTCCCAGTCGAGTATTCCATTGACCTTACTGATGTCATTTGGATCTAACACTACGTTATCAAACCGAAAGTCATTGTGGGTTAGGCAAATGCTTTCTTGTGCTGGTTTATGTTGTTGTAGCCAAGCCATCACTTTTTTGCCTGAGGGCACATTCCAGGTTTTAGCTTGAGTGTAGCGTTGGCTCCAGCCATCAATCTGGCGCTGCGTATATCCTTCGCCTTTGCCGATATGGTTAAGATTAGCGGCATCTACATCCACTTTATGTAATTCGATTAAACAATCAATTACATTAGTGCAAAGCGTTCTGGCTTGCGTCTTATCGACTTTTAAGCCTTTAGGGAGGTTTTGTCTTGGGATAATGCCATTGAGCTTTTCCATGACATAAAACTCAGTTCCTAATACATTTTCATCTTCACAATGTGCCAGCATTGCAGGTACATAAGGGTAAACTGGTTTAAGTGCTTGTTGTAATCGATACTCGCGCCCCATGTCGTGAGCACCTTTAGCTTTAGTCCCTTTGGGCGCGCGGCGTAAAATAAGCTCGCGATTGGCGTAACTTAAGCAGTAAGTCCAATTGGATGCACCGCCAGTGTACTGGGTTATGGTTACGTCTCCCTCAAGTCCGTCGATATGTTGTTTTAACCACGGGTCAATTATCGCAGCATCAAGCTCCTCGCCGGTACGAACCGCTTTGGCTTTATCAAGATATTGTTGGTTCATTAAGCTTATTCCTCCCTTAACAATTGCCTAAGACGATGTGTTTGTTTCAATACTAATTTAAAATACCAATGCAAAGGCAATAAGCGTTTTAACTGATAAAGCCGTTTGCCTTGTTGATGTGTCAGTAAGAGGAATTGTTTTTTACTTTCACCTTGATAAGCAATGTCGGCGACTTGCGTTGCATTTATGGGTGACTTATCAAATAGCTTACCCAGCAGCTTTTCCATTGTGGGCAGTTGAGTACGTAGACTGCTGCCTAAGTTGGTTTTAAAGAAGCCTGGGCATAACACGCTAACATTGATATTGTCATCGGCAAGTTCTAAGCGCAAGGTTTCTGACAACGACACCACAGCCGCTTTTGATGCGTTGTAACTAGACATAAATGGGATTGGAGTCAGTCCAGCTTGTGATGCGACATTGACAATACTGCCAACGCCTTGTTGTTTAAAAATGGGAACAAACTGTTGGCACATATTCACAATACCAAACAGGTTGATTTCCATTACCCAGCGCCATTGCAAAATAGATTCAACTTCAATTTTATCTGCTGACGCAACGCCGGCATTATTGATTAAGACATCGATATGTTGCCAACGCTCATTCAGTACTTGTACGAGCGCTGTAATGCTGTCTGTGTTGGTAATATCGCAAGGTACGAAAAATGCCTTACCTCCTAACGCTTGGATTTCTTGGCAAACCTGTTCGCCAGCGGGTTGGTTAATATCTGCAACGCACACTTCGGCGTGCTGACTGGCCCATTTTAGTGCCAGTGCTTTACCTAAACCCGATGCCGCGCCAGTGATCACTACATTTTGTGATTGTGTTATTGGTTTCATAGTCATCACCATTACTTGTACTTAGCTAACTCAAGACGTGACACCATGGCCATATGCACTTCATCCGGTCCATCAGCTAAACGTAAACTGCGGGCCATTGTTGCAAACCCTGCTAATGGTGTGTCATGGTTCATCCCTGCGCCACCATACATTTGAATCGCCATGTCGACGACTTGGGTCAGCATATTTGGGACAACCACTTTAATTGCCGAAATATCGGTCATGGCGTGCTTGACGCCTAAGTTATCGATTTTCCATGCGGCATTCAGTGTCAGTAATCGTGCTTGTTCTATTGCCATGCGCGCTTGGGCAATACGTTCAAGATTGCCACCGAGCTTGATAATAGGTTGACCAAAGGCAACTCTAGATTGTCCGCGCTCAATCGCTAATGATAAGGCGCGTTCTGCTGCGCCAATAGCCCGCATGCAATGATGAATACGACCGGGGCCTAATCGACCTTGAGCTATTTCAAAGCCTTTACCTAAACCCATAATGACATTACTTTTAGGTACACGTACATTAACGAGTTCCATTTCTCCATGGCCATAAGGGGCATCATAATCACCATAGGCGGTTAACATACGTGTGATGCTGACCCCAGGCGCGTCCATCGGCACTAATACCATACTATGACGTTGATGTTTAGGTGCGTCGTTATGTGACAAGCCCATAAAGATCATTACTTTACAGTTTGGATGACCTAAACCCGTTGACCACCATTTACGGCCATTAATCACTACATCATCACCGTCTTCAATGATGGTAGCTTGCATATTAGTGGCATCTGATGAGGCGACATCAGGTTCTGTCATCGCAAATACTGAGCGTATTTCACCAGCAAGTAGCGGCGTTAACCATTGTTGCTGCTGTTGCTTATCACCAAAGTGATAAAGCACTTCTATGTTGCCAGTATCTGGAGCATTACAATTGAAGATTTCCGGGGCCAGAAGCGAGCGTCCCATTTCTTCAGCCAAAGGGGCATATTCAACACAGGTTAACCCTTTAGCTAATTCGGCATCAGGCAGAAATAAATTCCATAACCCCTCTGCTTTTGCTTGCGTTTTAAGCGCTTCTATTTGCGGTAATAGTTGCCATTGAGTCCAATCGCTATTGTGGTTAAGGCGTCTGTTTTCGATAAACAATTCTGCTTCAATGGGTAAAATTTTGTCATTAATAAATGAGGTTACTTTTGCTAAATATTGTTGTGATTTTTCTGTAGCGTAGATATTCATGTAAGCATCCTGCGTGACGTAAACCACAATTATTGTGATTACGTGACCGAGCTATTATTTGTGTGGTTAGCATATCGCAGTAATATAAGTGAATAAAATGAAATAACATGTTAGGTTGCAATGAATACTATTCATAGTTGTGTGTTGCAAATTCATTTAACAATAGAGACCAAAATGGCAGATACCAAAGCAATTCAGCAACTTGACCTTAATTTGTTAAAAATATTTGAAGCGCTTTATTTGGAGCAAAACATGACTTTAGCGTCAAAGTCGTTGTTTATAACGCCTTCAGCAGTGAGCCATGCGATAAAACGATTACGTTTAGTGTTAAACGACCCGCTGTTTGTACGCCAAGGTCTGCAAATGCAACCAACAGCAGCTTGTCAACGTATGGCTCCGCAACTTATTAGTGCGCTAAATCGAATAAGGCAAGTACTGCAGCAATGTGGTGAATTTGACCCGCTTACTACGGAGCAAACTTTTAAAATAGCCATTCATGAAGCGCTAGAAAGCCAAATAATGCCAACGCTGATTAAGCAAGTTGTGAAGTTAATTCCGCATGCGAAAATAGCCAGTATGTCATTATCTCGGGAAAATATAGCGCGTCAGTTAACCAATGGGGAGGTGGATTTAGCCATTGATGTTGCGCGAGCGGTGAATGCCCCTTTAGCTCACAAAACCCTATTGTCAGATCCATTTTGTGTGTTGATAGACCGTCGACAACATGCAATGTATTTAGAGCCTAGTACCAAATTGACTCCGACTGATTATGCTAATGCTGAACATGTAGCCGTATCAAGCAGACCTATTGGTCGAGTGATGGAAGATATATTGTTACAACAACAAGGTGTAAATCGGCACATTAAATACCGATGCCAGAGTTACCAAACCGCTGCTAAAATTGTCATCGGGTCGCCTTTAATGTTGACCTTACCGCGCTCTATAGCGGAGCAGTTTATACATCCAGATTTACATGTGTGCACCATGCCATTTGAACTACCGGACATTGATACTCATTTATACTGGCACATGAATACTGAAACGGATCCCGCATTTGTTTGGTTAAGAGCACAAATTGAGATGGCGATCATTGCAGAATAATAATCTTATTGCTGGATAGGAATGTTTCAGAGAAAAAATCAGCTTGATATAACGAACAAGACCAAGTGCATTATTAGCGATTTTGCAGTGAAAAAATTAAGCGACTATTTTTAGTAATCACAAATAAGTCTACTATATTTACCGTTTGTTAAGTACTATGATTAACAATTGTGTAACAAAGCGTGACAGTGATAAAACATTTCTGTTAATGAGCATATTTTAGAATATAACGAACATTGCTGAGTTCGTGTCAGTATTCATCTTATAAACCATTTTAATAATAATCATAATGTCATGGTGCCTATATGAACCCAACTAACATGTTTTTTCGCAAAACGACAATTGCTAACCGTTTATTAGGAATGTTGGCATTAGCGATCATTGCTACTGTTATCGTGTTCTGGTTTTCATTAACACGAGTTGAAAACGTGTTAATTAATGAGAAAGAAGCTAAATTGAATGCTTTGGTAGACATCGCGACCACCATTGCTGATAAATATTATCAAGATGCCGAATCAGGAATCATGACCGAAGATGAAGCTAAAATCATGGCTTTGGCGGCGATAGATAAACTACGCTATTCAGGCAATGAGTATTATTTCAGTATTGATACTCAAGGGACGATGATTCAGCATGCTTTTGCAAAGCAATTAGTGAATACAAAAGTATTGGCAATGCAAGATCCAAATGGCGTTAAGCTGTTTGAACAAATGATCCAACGTACCGAACAGCAAGATGCCGCACGGGTGGATTACATGTGGAACAAACCAAAACATGAACAACCTAGCCCGAAAATGTCAGTGGTTAAGCGCTTTAGACCTTGGGGTTGGATCATCGGGACTGGCATTTATGTTGATGACATTCAAGCCGATAAAAATCAATTCATTACTCAATACTTATTGTTATTGACACTGGTTTGGCTGCCGGTCATCTTACTGCTGTTTTTTATCATTCGCAGTATTTCAGGGCCGATGATTGAAACCATTAGCGCGTTTAAAAATATAGCCAAGGGCGAGGGGGACTTGACCTTACGTTTGTCTGAAGAGGGTAATGATGAACTCAAACAAATCGCACATCATTTCAATGCCTTTATTGATAAAATCCAGAAAGTCATTATTTCTGTCAGCCATTCGGTTGATGAATCGAGTCGCTTAGCTAAAAACATGTCGACGATTGCACAACAGGCCAATCAAATTTCATCCAATGTGCAAGCCGAAACTGAGAATGTGGCAACCGCGATTAATGAAATGTCGATGACTGCATCAGAAGTCGCTTCTAATGCACAACTGGCAGCAGACAGTACGCACCATGCAGACAAAGAGGCAGACAAATCAGCTTCCGTTGTCGATAACGCAATGAAAAAAATATCTGAATTATCCAGTGAATTAGCTGCGACAGAAGAAGTTGCAAAAGGCTTACAAGTAAGTTCAAGTAAGATTGGTCAAATTCTGGATGTGATTGTGGGAATAGCAGATCAAACTAATTTGTTAGCGTTGAATGCTGCCATCGAAGCCGCTAGAGCAGGTGAGGCTGGTCGTGGTTTTGCCGTTGTTGCTGATGAAGTTCGAACGCTTGCTAGCCGAACTCAAGCTTCAACAAGTGAAATTAATCTTATCATCGACGCAATCAGAAGTGCCATTGATAGTGTTAATGCTTCTGTTGCAAGGGCTAAAGTTAAATCATCTGAAACGGTCAATGAAACACAACAAGTTGTAGGTGCACTTGATAATATTAAGTCTTCAATTGAGCAAATATCGCAAATGAATGTTCAAATAGCAGCCGCCACAGACGAGCAAAGCACTGTTATTGGCGAACTGAATATGAATATTACTCGCATCAAGGACATGTCGTTAGAAAATCGAACTCAGAATGAGCTCATTAATAAAGGCAGTATGGGTATCGAACAAGGTGCAATTCAGTTACATCAACTTGTGGATCAATTTAAAGTAAAATAGCCCGCTGATAGTCAGGTTGATTAATTCAATTAGCCTGACTAGCTTCCGTTAGCGATAATCAACGATGTCTAAATGCTCTCTATCTCACTGACTCTCTCATTTACTATCTACAGTATTTTTTAGTTAAATTAAGACTGTTACTCGTATGACAAGCACCAAGCGAAAACACCTTGTGAGCAAATCACATAACAAGTTTAATATTGCAGAATGAGAATAAATTCATTTTCTTTACGAAGTTGATTCAATTAGTTAATCGTTATTAACGTGATATTTGCACCATTATATTGATGACATCTTGATATGAGATATTGTACTGGCGAGAGAGGTTAATAATTTTAGTTTTATAAGTTTGAATATGCTCTTGTTTAAGCAGGTTTACTTGTTTTTGCTCAACAATAGTATTTACCGTGTCTTGCAAAATTAATAAACGGCGCAGGCTAAAATCTAACGACTCAATATACGCTGTCATTTGCTGCTTATTACGGGCATTTTCAAGGTTTGTGGTTGTGCGTTGTTCGAAATCTAGCTCATCAAACGCATCCATCATTTTCTGTAAATTTAAATCTTCACTCATAAGTATGATTTTCTACGTTATTTTTAGAAATTATATTCATTTTTATTGAATAAGTCACTCTTTTACTTGATTTGTGGATGTGTTGATATACTAAGTTAACGATACTTTCTGAGTGTAATAATATATCGTTAACAATACTTGTTGAATATACTCATTCTCGGTAACCTAAGATTTTGATCTACAAGGAGGAGTCATGTTAGATCTATTGCCAGACTTATTTGATCACTACCCTGAACAATTGACGTTGTTGTCAAATCCATGGAAAGCATTTGGTGCAAAATCGATATTCTACGGTGAAGTCGTGACCGTTAAATGTTTTGAAGACAATTCAAAAGTAAAATCTGAATTAGCAAAAAAGGGTCACGGTAAAGTATTAGTTGTTGACGGTGGAGGCTCAACAAGACGAGCATTGCTTGGTGACATGATAGCCTTAAATGCATGCGATAATGGTTGGGAAGGTATTATCATCAATGGTTGTATTCGCGACGCAGGAACCATCAACACTATGCCAATTGGTGTGCAAGCTTTAGGCACTAATCCCATTAAAACAGACAAAAAAGACGTAGGTGAGGTCAATGTCACAATCGAGATTGCTGGCATCAGTATTTCTCCTGGAATGATGATCTACGCTGATTTAAATGGTGTTGCTGTCAGTAGGCAGGCACTGGATTTAGCTATTTTAGCTTAAAGTAGCGACAGACAAGGAAGCAAAAATGAAAGTAGTAAAGTGGTTGTTAGCGATAGTGCTAACCATAGTGGTCGGTATAACCGTCTACCTCACAATGTTTTTCGATTTAAATAATTTTAAACCGCAAATTGTTGATGCGGTAAAAAAACAAACTGGCCGTGACTTACAAATCAGCCAAGATTTAAGCTGGAGCGTGTTTCCATCTTTAGGCATCAAGCTCGGGGGCATTTCGTTATCGAACCCAAATGGGTTTACACCCGCTTCGATGCTTGATGTTAATGAGGCCGTGGCCAATGTGGCGTTGATGCCATTGTTTAGCCAACAAATAGAAGTTGATTTATTAAAGCTAGATGGCTTAACACTTAACTTAGTCACTCAAAAAGACGGCAAGACTAGTTTTGATGGTTTGACTGCTGAAACATCGGCAGAAAAACCACAATCAACCTCAAGCAATTCAGAGGCAATGTCTTTACAGACGTTAGATATTGGCGGTATTGAACTTACCAATACGAATATCAATATTATTGATATGGCCAGCAATACGACTCAAACTTTCAGTCTAAAAAGTTTTACTTTAGGACAGTTCAGCCTAGGACAATTCGCTGATTTTGCTTACGAGTTTTCAGCGACACTGCCTGATATGCAGTTAGCGTCATCTGGACAAGGCAAAATTAAAGTCGACCAAGCATTACAGAATGTCACGATTAATGATTTTGACATGGTGCATAAAGCCCAAGGCGATAGTTTGCCAGGCAAAGCGATTACCGCTGAGCTGAGTACACAAATGAAGATGGCATTAGATGCAAAAACCATTGAGCTGCAATTGACTAAAATGTCAGCTATGGGCTTAGCCGCCACTGGCGATATTAAGATCAACTATGGTAATAGCATTCCTAAAATTGCGATGAATCTTGATGTTGGTGATATTGATGTCGATGCATTACTGCCAAAGCAAGAAGGCGATGCCAAAGAAAATGAGGCAACTCCCGAAACTTCACCAAGCAAAGAACCTGATTTGTCGGGATTAAAGAGTGTCGATTTAACCCTAAACTTAACCGCTAAATCAATTAAAGTCAGTAATATGCTAACGCAAAATTGGCAAATGAAAATGGCCGTTAATAAAGGCGTATTAACGTTGTCGTCGCTGACTGCCGATTTATATGAAGGTAAGCTAGCACTTAGCGCTAAGCTTGATGGTCGTAAAGCGGTACCAACTTATGTGTTTGATAAAAAGTTGACTGGGGTGCAAATTCGTCCGTTATTAACCGATGCCGCTGAAGTAGATTTGCTTTCTGGAACAGCGAGTTTTGAAGTTAAAGGTAGTGGTGCCAGTTTGATTGTCGATAATCTTAAAAACAATCTTAATGCCGTGGGTAAGTTTGAAGTAGCAGATGGATCATTGTATGGAGTTAACATTCCACAGATGATCCGTAGCGCACAGCAAAAGCTGAAAGGTGATTTATCGGCGGATAAGAAAGAAGAGTTGAAAACCGATTTTACCAGTTTAACTGGAAGTTTCACCATGAAAGATGCTGTTGTAACTAACCCTGATTTAGCAATGGCTTCACCGTTAATTCGCTTAAATGGTAAAGGTACGGCAAACATTGCTACTGAAGCGTTAGATTACACCTTAACAACCAGTGTCGTTGGGTCATTATCAGGACAAGGCGAAGCTGCTGATGAGTCTCTTAAAGGTATCGACATTCCGTTAACTATTAAAGGTACTTTCCAAGAGCCTAAGTTTGGCATTGATACCAAAGCGTTATTGGAAGGCCAATTTAAAGATGAAGCAGATAAAGCCAAAGAAAAGCTAAAAGAAGGATTGTTTAAGAAGCTTGGAATTTAAATCATCCATTAATGACAAAGGCTGTAGGTGATTCGATATGAGGACTACAGCCTTGTCCAAAGCGGGTTTTGTTACTGCTATATGGTTTGCAGTTAACTAACCTCAACTCGGGTTAAGAAGTGGGATATGTGAGTCGAAATGACAATATTCGGCCTATTTTATATCAAGCTTGTCTTTTGTTTTGCTAATAAGGCAAATTGGTACGTCAATAGCTAGCCTATTGCAAGTCAATGCAACACAGTTAGCGAGACAAAGGACTGTTTGATAAACGTTTATTATCCCAGTAGAGGTTAACTAGGTTAAAAATGGATAGTAATGTGCTGTAATGGCAGTATGGTTAGCCTAATCAAATTATTGAACACTGCGAAACAGTTGATTTATTAATGTTATGCCATAAAAAACGGACAAGTAATAACTTGTCCGTTTTTTATGGCTGAATTTAACTGAGTATTTAATTCATACCAATAGCGATTCCAATACCAATACCAATACCAATACCAATATCAATACCAATAACCTTTGTTGAGTAACAGTCCCTTATAGGCAAAGCTAACTAGCTATTGGTCACAATCAGTTTCAGTATCTGTCCAGGTTGGATCAATTTACTATTTTGTAAACTGTTCCATTCGATTAACTCTGCAACGGTAACCTTATATTTAAGTGCTATACGCGCTAAAGAGTCACCTGATTGGACGCGATAGCTAACCGTTTTATCATTGCTTGCAGTGTTAATGGCGACTTCATTAGGAAAAATAACTAATGATTTACCGATGGCTAACGTGGATTGTTTTTTAAGATTATTCCATTTCATTAATTGTGCGACAGTCACTTGCTGTGACTGCGCTATCTTCCATAATGAATCACCAGATTTAATGATATAAGCTTGCTTGTTTGGGCTTGATTTGACCACCGTTTTGCGTGCCAGTACTTGGTCTGCGGTCATGGTGGCTAAATCTGGATCTTTTGCCGCAACAGGAATAATTAAAAATCGACCAGCAATAATATTATTGCCTTTAATACCGTTACTGCTTCTTATTAATGTAGCCGTGGTTTCAAATTGGTCGGCAATTTCACTGATGCTATCACCAGACTTAATTTTATAACGAACCCAGTTAATACGGGAGTTTGGTTCAATAGTGGCTAATGCTCGTTTAAAGGATACCGCTTTATCACTAGGCACAATCAATTGATGTGGACCTTGTGGGGCTGTTGCCCAGCGCTTTAAACCTGGATTAATCGCTTTTAAATCATTTATGTCAATTTGAGCCAAATCAGCCGCTAAATTAATGTCGAGTTGGCTTTCAATATCGACTACCTCTATTTGAGGCGAGTTATCTATAGGCGTTAAATTGATGCCGTACTTATCTGCATGTTTAATGACATCTGCCAATGCTAATAACTGGGGGACATAGTGAGCGGTTTCTCTTGGCAGCGATAATGACCAGAAATCTGTCGATTTTCCGCGGGCTTGGTTATGTTTTATGGCATTGAATATTCGACCTTCACCAGAGTTATAAGCGGCAATGGTATATAACCAATTGTGATCCATTTTGGCGTAAAGGTATTCCATTAAATCTAAAGCTGCTTTTGTCGATGAGGCAACATCACGGCGTCCGTCATACCACCAATTTGTCTTTACGCCAAACGACATGGCCGTTGGTGAGGTTAATTGCCATAAACCCGATGCATCACTTGGTGAATGGGCTAGTGGGTCAAAACCACTTTCAACAATAGGCAGCAATGCTAGCTCTAAAGGTAAATTGCGTTTTTTTAACTGTTCAACAATGTAATACAGATATGGCTGAGCACGTTGAGTGACGATTTCTAAATGCATAGGATTATCGATGTACCATTGGCGGTACTGAGCAACCAAAGCATTATCGACAACAGGAAAGTGCATTTGGTTGCTGATCCTGAGCCATAAATCGTTAACTTGAGCAACTTGTTCTTCAATTTGCTCAAGAGTTACGGTCGCTGATTTTTTGTTTTTATCGTTAGCTGTAACAGTCTGGGTTGTACTATCAGAACTTGGCTCTGCAGTATGGAGTGTCTGGCACCCCGTTATAGCCAGCATACTGCCAGCTATAATAATCAAGTTTGCTTTCATTTGAAGATACACTTCCTCAAGTTCTCAGGGCGTAAAAAAAAGGGCGAACATACCAAATGCCTATGAGACTCTTTTGGACATGCTTTAGTTCAGTTTGGCATTGTAGATTAAATTATTTGGCATGTCTTATTAAAGTGTTTTCATGTTAATCTAAAATTGATTTTTCCATTCTCTTAATAATGTAAATGTCTGAATATCATCTATATTTGCTATTTTGTATTCTGTTGATATTGCGACTTGAGTCTCATTTATATGACAACGTAGGAACGGGTTTATGGCTTTTTCTGTCGCGATTGTGCTAGGGATGGTTGGTATGTTTTGTGAGCGTAATTGACTAACTTTATGGGCATAATCAATCAACTGTAAATTATTGGGTGTGACATGTAAGGCGAAATTAAGGTTGGATTGTGTGTATTCATGAGCACAGAAAACTTGGGTTTGGTCGGGTAAGTTTGCCAACACGGTCAACGATTGCAGCATTTGCGTCGGAGTGCCTTCGAATAACCGTCCACACCCGCCACTGAATAAGGTATCGCCACAAAATAATTTATCATCAATATAGTAGGCAATATGACCTAAAGTATGTCCTGGTACGGCTATCACCTGAGTAAGCCCTAAATGAGGTATCTCAATATTTATATCCGATGTAACTGTTAATGGGTGGGTTAAACCATCGATACGTTCGTTACTCGGACCATAAACAATAAGACTATTGTTGAAGTGCTGTTGCAGTTGTTTTATACCGCCAGTGTGGTCGCTGTGGTGGTGGGTAATGAGAATACCGACTAAGTTAAGTTCTGTGGTGGCTAAATAATCGATAACACTTTGGCCACAGCCTGGATCAACTACGTAAGCATCAAGGCTACTTGTTTGATGAATTAACCAAAGGTAGTTGTCATTAAAAGCTGGAATGGCGTGAACGTTAAGCATAATCTGACTCGAGTGATGATTGACTATCTGTTAGGGTAACGGATATCGTTAAATAACTTCAAGTGAAGTTATTCTGAAAGTATCAATGATGGTTAGCTGAACATCAAACAAGCTATGGTAAAGTTGATGGGTTGAGAAAAATATGACATTTTTGCAAAGTATTAGTTGGCGGGCTCCATGTTAAAACCCCTTATTTGGCAAGATTTGCCTTTTGGTGAATTATTGCAAGCTGAGATTGAAGCTAAATTAGCCCCTTGGTGGCCGCGAATATTTGGCTATCATTTTCTTAAAGCCGGGGCGTTAAGTAGCCAGTTAAACAGTTTACATTGCAACATAGCACGACATTTTTCTGTCTATGACGGCTCAGATGCGAATATTCAGGCTGATCCGCATCATTTACCCGTACAACAAAGTGCAATTGATGCGGTGTTAAGTTGTTTTCTATTTGAATTTGAATCTGATCCTTATCAAATTTTACGAGAGTTCGACCGAGTGCTCATCAGCAGTGGTTATATTTTTATTGTCGGCTTTAATCCCATCAGTCCAGCTTTTATAGGCAAAATCTTGCCAAAATATCAAACTAAATTACCTTGGAACGGGCAGTTTTTTATGCCATCAAGGGTAAAAGATTGGCTTGGGTTACTGGGGTATAAAGTATTAGCAGATGAACGGTTAATGTACCATTCGTTATTAGGCCAACGCGGGGTCAGCACACCTAATCAACCGAGCAAACCTCAACAAGCACCATTGTGGCAAAAAAGTATCGCTAACTGGCTACCTAGTACCGGCAGTGTTTACTTAATTGTGGCTCGCAAAATGACGACTCCGCTTACACCGATTAAAGATAAGTCGAAGGTAAAAGCACCCAACTGGTCAACGGCGCCATCGGCTGGCCGTAACGGATTAACTCATACTCCGAGTATTGAGACCCAGACATTGAACAGTTCAAAACCATAAAAATAACCTCCGCTCGGTTTAAGATATGAGGTCCGAAAGCCAACACCTGAATATTTGAATTATTTTCATATCAATATGCCATTTTGTACTAACAGGGCTGATTGACGAGTCAATATCTAGCTTATTGCAGGTCAGTGCAACCCTGTTAGCATGGCAAAGAACAGTTTGATAACTGTGATCATCCAGCGCGAAGGTTAAATAACTAAAACCGAATTATTCAGGATTATAACCAGTATCAACTTGTTGAGGTTTAGCTTCGGCTGCTTTGCGTGCCAATACGTCGCATCGTTCATTTTCAATATGGCCTGCATGGCCTTTTACCCAGTGCCAGTCAATCTTGTGTAATTGACTTACCGCATCTAGACGCTTCCATAAATCGACGTTTTTGACCGGTTGTTTAGTTGAGGTTATCCAGCCTTTTTTCTTCCAACCATGGATCCAAGTCATAATACCTTGGCGCATATACTGGCTATCGCTGGTTAAAATAATATTACAGGGTTCGTATAACGTTTCTAACGCGATAATTGGGGCTAAAAGTTCCATACGATTATTGGTTGTTAATGAGAATCCATCGGCGATTTCATGTTGCTGATGTTTATATTTCATTACCACGCCATAACCGCCAGGTCCTGGATTTCCTAAGCAAGAGCCATCAGTAAAAATATACAGCTGTTTGAGTTCGGCCATCAAGTTGTTACCATAGCGAAATATTCGCGCCAGTATACTCAATTTATACAAAGGCGAGGGCTGAATGAGTAAAAAATATGAACATTATTTCTAGTGCAAGTCGTCAAGTGATCCTCGATACCGAAACTACCGGTATGAACCAAGCTGGTGGACCTATTTATGTGGGCCATCGCATTATTGAAATTGGTTGTGTTGAAGTGATTAATCGTCGCTTAACAGGTCGAACGTATCACCAATATATTAATCCTGGTCAAGCGATTGATGAAGAGGCAATTCAAGTTCACGGTATTACCAATGACCGTGTGGCCAACGAACCTCGATTTCATCAAATAGCCAAAGATTTTATCGATTTTATCGATGGTGCTGAAATTGTCGCTCATAACGCCAACTTCGACGTGAGCTTTATGGATCATGAGTTTTCAAAACTCAATCCAATTGGGCCTAAAACCAAAGAAATTTGCAGTATTCTTGACAGTTTGGCCATTGCCAAACGTCTGCATCCAGGCCAAAAAAACAATCTAGATGCATTGTGTCGACGTTATGGTATCGATAATGGCCGCCGTACTTATCACGGCGCATTACTCGATGCGGAAATTCTTGCTGATGTTTATTTAATCATGACTGGTGGACAAATTAAGTTTAATTTGTCCAATGAAAAAGCGGGTCAAGAAGGTGGCGGAATTAAAAATATCGATCCTTCGGCGTTTAATCTTAAAGTCGTTGGTGCATCTGCCGATGAAATACTATTACACGAACAACGACTTGACCTCATTGCGAAGTCAGGTAAATGTCTCTGGAGAGGGTAAACCAACCTTTATGAGTGCTACTCGCGCCGGTTATCTTGCTATTCTTTGTTTATTGTTGCTGAGTCCTATCTTAGCGTGGCAACCTAATGCCCAGGCTGCATTGGTCAATGCATCGCAAGCAGCAGAACTTAAAAATCGTTTTCGAATCGATCACATGGTCGATCATTTAACGTTGGTTATCCAACGAAGCTATGGTTCCGCTCCTGTCGTGGTCATTTTACCCGATGGCAGTAAATGGTACTCAAATCGTCATCCTCAAACGGTAAAATGGGTAGACGGTATTGCTGCTGATATGATTTATATCGAAAAACCAATGCCAGGGCCTTGGCAGTTATTGGGGAGTGTGGTTGAAGGGTCGACAATTAAAAAATTATCTGCATTAGACATTGCTGTGCAACCGTTACCGCAACCACTTTATCAGGGTGAAAGGTTGAAAGTAACAGCAAGACTCTTGGGTGATAGTTTAACCATGAGAATGCCGGGTTTGGAGTATATGGTCGAATGGACTGCTCGTTTTACCAGTGAGCATCTTCCTACTGACGATAACTTTGCAACGGGCACCATTATTGTCGGTGCTTATAAAGACAATGGTGAATTGTTGGACGAAGTACCTGATGATGGCATCTTTACCGGAAGCCATAATTTACAACAACCTACCGGTCATTATGTACTCAACGTTACCGCCCGAAATAATATATTTGAACGTGAATATGTGATGCCGTTTGAGCTATCGCCACAACCAATTACTGTCAAAATGGTGCCCAATAGCGATCCATTAAAAGGCATATGGCAGATACAATTAACGGTTGATGAATCTGTGGTGAAATTAGCAGAAACGCATTTTGAGTTTGACTTAGTCGGCCCTGCAGGATTGTTGCTGCCTATCACCTTGCAAACCATGACCAGTGCAGATCAAATTTTATACTTACCTAAAGTGACTGAGTTTGGCAGTTATCGTGTTAAAGGCAGTGCGGTTTCTACGACGGTTGATGGCCGAGAAATTGTGCTCAATTTACCTGAAATGTTTTTTAATTTAGTAGAGCCCCCAGCTCCACCTCCATCAGTTGAAGAACTTGCTGAAAAAGCGGCCATTCAAGCAGAAATTGAAGAGAAAGTAGCTAAAGACGATGCAATGTTCTGGATTATTACCATTAATGGCGTACTCTTTTTTGTTGGTATTATCGGTTTGGTGATATGGCGAAAAAAACAAACGCTGGCAAAGGCGATGGCTGCGGCAGAAGAAAGGTTAAAGCAAAACCCCGTTAATGAGGATAAACCTAAAGACAGTATTCTAGAAAGCGTCGACCTAGATGATATTGATTTAAGTATGCCTGATGACAAAAACTAACCCACTGAAGTGAGTGCTTTTTGTACTAAAACTTGATGATTGTACGTTTTTTAACTAAATGAGCAAAAACAATTAAAAAACTGTTGACGATTAATTATCACAACTTTATTATTCATCGCACTTGTGTGGAGCGGTAGTTCAGTTGGTTAGAATACCGGCCTGTCACGCCGGGGGTCGCGGGTTCGAGTCCCGTCCGCTCCGCCATTCAAGTTACTGTTTACACTTAATAAAACAGATAATATTTATACTATTGTTAGTTTTATTAAGTGTATACAAACCGTT
>TARA_R110002167_G_scaffold133215_2_pt1 | contig 151932 bp, 125 predicted proteins | sample TARA_R110002167 | Tara Oceans TARA_R110002167 (sample SAMEA4398238) | marine metagenome | biome: Polar Biome; feature: [MES] marine water layer (ENVO:01000295) within the mesopelagic zone...; material: water (ENVO:00002006), including particulate matter (ENVO:01000060) such... | reverse complement strand
TGACGGCTCAGCCTTCGAAGGTTCGAATCCTTCTCCCTCCACCATTTTACATCTCGAGCTTAGTTTGTTGCTGCTTAGTTCAATTATTGATTGTTATTTCTATTGATTCATTTGACCAAAAATCCTCGTTTATATTCTACAAACAACCTTTTCTTTGTTACAAAAAACAAACCCACTAATACAACCTGTAAACCTTATGTTATCCTTTTAATTCATTGGTATTTCTCACAAAATCATTTTCCATACTACTTCGTTCTTCCACCTATTTTTATCAATGCAACTCAACATCAGCATTTTTTAAAATATATGTTAGCTGATAGCGATAAACACTACTCTTAACTTTACATTTTAGTTATTATTTATTCCTTTTTGGAATAACGAGTATCATTGCATGTCATCTACTTGGGTCAATCAGGCCATCGCAAAAATAGAAGCCGATTATCAACGTTCCGCAGATACACATCTTATAAAATTAGATCTTCCGCAACTTGATGGTATAGACATTTATTTAAAAGACGAAAGTACTCATCCAACAGGTAGCTTAAAACATCGCTTAGCTCGATCACTATTTCTGTATGCGCTATGTAATGGCTGGATAAAAAAAGACACTCCCATTATTGAGTCTTCATCTGGGAGCACCGCTGTATCTGAAGCCTATTTTGCGCGATTACTTGGATTGCCCTTTATCGCTGTAATGCCAAAAACGACTGCTAAAAAGAAGATTCAACAAATTGAATTTTATGGTGCGCGATGTCATTTTGTCGATAATGGTAGCCAAATGTATGCTGAATCAGAAAAATTAGCCGCTGAGTTGCAAGGCCATTATATGGACCAATTTACGTATGCTGAGCGAGCCACCGATTGGCGAGGTAATAACAATATTGCTGATTCTATATTTATCCAAATGGAAAAAGAGCCCCATCCTATTCCAAGCTGGATTGTAATGAGTCCTGGTACTGGTGGCACAAGCGCTACCATTGGCCGCTATATTCGTTATCAGCAGCAACAAACGCAGTTGTGCGTCGTCGACCCCGAAAATTCTGTATTCTACGATTACTTTCACAATGGTGACGCGAGCATTATTAGCGATAAGAGCAGTAAAATAGAGGGAATTGGTCGGCCACGTGTTGAACCGTCATTTATTGCTGGTGTAGTTGACTGCATGATTAAGATCCCTGATGCCGCCTCAATCGCAACGATTCAGTGGTTAGAGCAACTCATAGGGCGTAAAACAGGTGCATCTACTGGTACTAACTTATATGGGGCGTTGCTGTTAGCAACACAAATGCGTAACGAAGGTCAAACAGGTTCTATTGTGACCTTAATTTGTGATGCGGGTGAGCGCTATCTTGATACCTATTACAACCCACAATGGATAAAAGACAATATTGGCTGTTTCGAACACTACCGAGAAAAACTCGCCGCGTTTAATCAATCAGGTTTACTTCGTTAACCTGTTAAAATTAAAAAGCCGTTGAATATTGATTCAACGGCTTTTTTTGTTTCGTAAAAAACAAGTGGTCATAATGAACACTAAATAAACGCTTTTAATCAATATTCAGATACTTATGTGTTTGTATCGATAAACGCCAGTTACGGCTAATACACACCTTCATGGCAAGTTCTGTTGCGCGCGCCTTTTGGCTAATAGGTTGTAAGCAAATGGTTTTATCAGTGACATCAATATTCAGCAATAATTTATCTAATTCATCAATATGGTGTTCTGTGGCGATCGGATGCTTAATTTCATTAGCACGATTTAATGCTTGTTCGAGTACCTTGTAGCCACCTTTCATATTGATTTTAGGTGATACAGTAACCCACACATCTGAATGACATTTTACGTCAAACGTGCCACTGGTTTCTATTTGTACCTGATAACCAGCCTCAATAAAAATCGTGGTTAATTCTGTCAAATCGTACAAACATGGCTCACCACCGGTTAACACAATGTGCTTAGCAGTAAAGCCTTTATCATGAAATGCTTGCAGTAACGAATAGCCAGTATGATCAGCCCATCTGCCGATGGTGCCGTCGACCTGAATCACTTGCTCTGCGGTCACTTTGTTTTCGGGTAACACATCCCAAGTTTGCTTTGTATCACACCATGCACAACCTACAGGACAGCCCTGCAAGCGAACGAACAGTGCAGGAACACCAGTATATGTGCCCTCACCTTGTATTGTTTCAAATACTTCGTTAACGGGATATTTCATCGTTTACCTTACTTCTAGAGACAAGTATTGGCTACCTGGCTTATAACGGGTCGGCATTTATAGAGTATTTTAACGTTAGCTGCAAGTATTTACACCTATGGCTTTGCAGTTGGGTCTGGCTTAGGTAACATATCAGTTCTATTTACCTGGACCACTAGGGGTTGATCACTCCGATCTTACCAGTCAGTTCAGTACGTTAAGAGTATATCCATGTCAGATGCAAAGCAAAACACGCCAACTAAAGCCCTTGTTGTTTTCAGTGGCGGTCAAGATTCAACCACTTGCCTTATTCAAGCCTTATCTCAATATGACGAAGTACACGGGATAACATTTGATTATGGCCAACGCCATCGTCAAGAAATCGAAGTGGCAAAATCCTTGGCTACTGAGTTGAAACTAGCTAGCCATAAAGTCATGGATACCACCTTATTAAACGAGTTAGCCATTTCAGCATTAACACGTGATGCTATTCCCGTATCACATGAGCTGATGAATAATGGTTTGCCGAATACTTTTGTGCCTGGACGTAATATTTTATTTTTAACTCTTGCGGGTATATATGCTTACCAATTAGGTTGCGATGCCATTATTACCGGCGTGTGTGAAACCGACTTTTCAGGCTATCCAGATTGCCGTAATGAATTTGTTCAATCAATGCAAAACTCATTAGCACTCGGAATGGATAAACCCCTTAAGATAATTACCCCATTAATGTGGCTCAATAAAGCTGAAACTTGGGCACTGGCTGATAAATATCAGCAATTAGCATTAGTACAACATCAAACGTTAACTTGTTATAACGGTATTGTTGGTAAAGGTTGTGGTGACTGCCCCGCTTGTGTCTTACGTCAACGTGGTCTAGATGATTACTTGCAAAATAGTCAATCAGTGATGGACTCATTAAACAGTAAGCTATAACAATATCGATAACATACTTTAACTAACTGCAACGGATTAATGCAGTTCTGCCGCAGCGCTATTTTGATGACGACACCAAAAATGCACACAGGTTAACGCTATGCGGCAATTTTGCGCTACAGTTAAGTTTAGCGTTTTTGGATAAATTAAATTGGCTTGTTTTGACGGTTCGCAAAGAGGATATTTTGCTAAATCATAAATCAAACACTGTTGGACTTTATCACTTTGTTGTTGTCATCAGCCTTATTTGTATTGGGCTGTTTGCAGCAGATATCCCTACGCCAGCATTTTTGCCCATTGATCAGTATTTAAGTTATCAATATAACGCCATTACTGATGGACAAATATGGCGATTAATCACCGGTAACCTGTTACATACTAATTTATGGCATTTGCTGATGAATTTGGCAGGATTTTGGGTAATTGTATTTTTACATGAAGTCCATTATAAGCGCCATCCAGGCAAGTTGATATTACTGTTTCTCAGTTTGTGTTTATTAGAAGGTATTGGTTTATATTTCTTTTATCCAAGTCTAAAAGCTTATGTAGGCTTAAGTGGTTTATTACATGGGTTGTTTGCTTTTGGTGCGGTAATGGACATTCGCAAAGGTTACCGTTCAGGTTATTTGCTTTTGCTTGGCGTGATCATTAAAGTCGGGTACGAGCAGGTATTTGGTGCGACGAGCAGTATTACCCAGTTAATTAATGCCAGAGTTGCCACTGAATCACATCTGGTTGGTCTTATTTGTGGAATATTGTGCGCGTTGTGCTGGTCAGCGATTGCCCATCGCTTCAAATATCACCACCTGCCTTAACGCTACACGCAAACTGTATTGACTTAAGCGTAGTTGTTTTAGCGCACATACTGGATAAACGGTATGTGCGCTTAATTGATTATAGGTTCTGCAGACTCTGACTCAATCTCTTGTCCATCCATTTCCTCAGACATCCCTGGAACAGTCACTTTTTCAGATTCAGATTCGGTAGATTGAACTGGGGCATTTGATTGTGCTCGCTCAACTAATTTATCGTATTCAGCTTGAGTAATAAGATAACTTTTTAATGGCGGTAATGGTTTAGTCGAAGGTTCTGTCACAGGAACTTCTGTCATACCACTGATATCAACTCGTCCAAATAGCAACGCAATAGTAATAACGAACACATGTATAAATATCACTATCAATGTTGTGTAACGACTTTTACTGACTACAGCCAAAAAACGTTGCCAAACATTGCCACTCATCATTGATTCGTTTGGCTGTAGTAACGATTCACTACTAGCAGATTCAGATCCAATCGCACCCGTTAACTGCAACTGAATATTATCAGCAACTTGTTGTTGATGATGTTGTAATTCATTTTCATCTATCACTTCATCTTCTTTCTCAACAAAAGGTGTCACGTCTTTGTTAAATTCAATGTTAGCGTTTTCAACCCGCGGTGATGGCATGTTGCCCCAATGCGGAACAGCGCTATTAGTTGTAGTAGATTGAAGCGAACTCGACTGATGGTTTTTTTCAGGCATATAGACTAACTCACCAAGAATGATCGTTTAAGTATAACGTTATAAACCTCATTAAGTAGCACCTTTTTATGAGGTTTATGGATGAATTGAATTAACAAATATTTAGCCTATCGAGCGTTAAATTAGCATTATAAGTAACATAAATGGACACTTTATTTTCAGCTTACACGTGTTCACCTAAATATAGCTATTAAGTATTGAGACTGATAGACTAGCGGTGCTCAAAATCCAATCAGCACTATTTACAGGATATTATGAATTCATTATCAAACACTCTGGCATCTCAGCAAACAGTTATCGAATCCACTGGATCAGATTACTGCCAAGCGGAAGAAAAAGCCAATGCCCTTTCACATGCATTAGGTATTGTTGCCGGCATCATCGGCTTAATGTTAATGCTGATAAAAGCACCCGATCATTTAACCTTTGTGCAAATTACAGGTGTGGTAATTTATGGTATTAGTATTATCGCTTTGTTTCTTGCCTCTACATTATATCACTCAAGCAAAAGTGCATTGTGGCGCAAACGCTATAAAATGGCAGACCACTGTGCTATTTACACCTTGATTGCAGGCACTTACACGCCAATGATGCTAATCAGTTTACAAAGCACACAAGCCACTGTGGTACTTACTGCCATTTGGTCTTTAGCTTTGGGCGGGGTTATCTTTAAAACATTGTTTATCGGTCGATTTAAGGCCTTTAGTGTGGTGCTGTATTTAGTGATGGGTTGGTTATGTGTCACTGTGATGGGCGACTTAAAAACTCACATGAGTGACTTAGGCTTAAGCTTACTCCTTATAGGCGGTTTATTTTATAGTCTAGGAGTGATTTTCTATGTTGGAAAACGCATTCCGTTTAATCACGCCATTTGGCATTTATTTGTGCTTGGTGGGGCATTCAGCCATTTTTTATGTATTTATCTCACCGTACTATAACGCTCTAAAGACAATATCACTTCTCATAAAATTGCGGTTGTACTATGGCCGCAATTTTTCTATTATCTGTTGCTAATACACAGCTAACTCTGCTTAAAGACACTATATGGAAACACATGACTAAACTGACGCCAATGGAGCGAATATGGTTTATTGTTAATATTATCCCTCAAGGCACTGTGCTACCTTATGGAATTGTCGCTGATTTAGCAGGGTTACCTGGTCGTGCGCGTTATGTCTCTAGAGCATTGAAATTAGCGCCTGAAACGCTTGCGCTCCCATGGCATAGGGTTATCAGTAGTCAAGGTAGGATTTCCTTCGCAAAAAATACCGAACCTTTTCAAACACAGCAAGAATTACTAAGATTAGAAGGTATAACAGTGAACGTAGGCAAGATTTCGTTGTCTCAATATCAATGGAAACCCGATCTAGCCACCTTAGTAATGACATTACCGTTTTAATCTTAGCCTATTCAGAATTCTAAACTTTAAGGTAATTATACATTGGTCAATAAATTAACTCGCTTATTCACTCTGATGTTGTGCACTAGCCCTGTCTTATTCGTACAGGCCTCTGACAACCGACAACTCACTGCAGATACTGAGTCTACGGCTAAATTGACTGTGTCAGAAACTGCTGTGATTGCAGAAAAACTCGAGCAAATTGATGTCCCGGCCTCATTAAGTGCCATTGAACAGGCTGCTATTTTATCGCCATTAACGGCCCACAGTGCAAAATACAATGTGTTTTATGGCAGTTTCGAATTAGGCGAAGCAAATTATCGTTTACCTGCAACCGACAGCGGCTTTTACAGCTATCATTTCGACAGCGATGTCAGCTTATTAATGCTGTCTGATCAGCGTCATCTTACCAGCGAATTCACCCTTGAAAACGGTAAATTGGTGCCATTTAGATACATACAAGAACGCACTGGAACAGGCAGTGATTACACCGAACAGACTGCATTTGCCAAAGCACAGAAATTTATTCACACCATCTATAAGCAAGAAGCATTAAAACTGCCATATGAAGAAAAAGTGTTTGATCCGTTAATGGTTCAATTACAATTCAGAATGGACCTCGCGGCCAATATACGCCCATTAGATTATAAAATGGTCAAAGAAAAAGAAGTCGATGACTATCAATTTAGAGTTATAGGCAAAGAAAAAGTCACAATAAAAAGCGGCACTTACGATACGGTTAAAGTTGAAGTGGTGCGTGACAGTACCAAAAGACAAACATTTTTCTGGATGGCGCCTGATTTAGCCTATCTACCTGTACGTTTAAGCCATTTTTCTAAAGGCAGTAAGCAACTCGATATTCAGCTAGCAAGCTACCAATTTGAACAACCATTGCCACCCATGACGCCTGTCGTCATCGATGGCCCTAAGCCTGAAGCTTCAACTGCTGTGGATGAACTGATCTCTGAAGCTGAAAATGAAGCTGGTATTAGTGAGTCTGAATTAGACGAAATTAAACAGTTAGCCGTTGATTAGCTCGCCTTTACGGAATAACTTCCACTCACCCGGTTGTAAAACCACCCAATTTTCATTGTTGGTTAATGGTCGAGTCGCAATCACAGTCACCACGTCATTCGGTGTGGTTTCCTGACTAAAATCGATGACAACATCAGTATCAATCAACGTTGCCTGTCCAAATGGAGCGCGGCGGGTAATATGACATAAGTTGTTAGTGCAATAAGTCATTAAGTCTATGCCGTTGCTCAACAACATATTAAACACACCTAACTGTCTTATTTCATCCGCAAGTTGGCTTATATACTGAAACACTTCATTCATGTTTTCAGGTTCAAACTCGCCAAACTTATTAACTACAGACTCTAATATCCAGCAGAAAGCCAGCTCACTGTCAGTATCGCCAACAGGCTGAAAGCGTGATACTGAGAAGGTAGCTTGATAATCTGTTAATTGGCCATTATGCGCATAAGTCCAATAACGGCCCCATAGCTCGCGACTAAATGGGTGAGTATTAACCAACGATACACAACCTCGATTTGCCTGACGAATATGACTGATCACAATTTCACTTTTAATCGGATATGACTTAATAAGTTCGGCAATATGTGATTTGCTGCTAGGACAAGCATCTTTAAAAGTACGGTTACCTTTACCTTCATAGAAAGTAATTCCCCAGCCATCAACATGAGGACCGGTAACACCACCGCGTTCAGCTAAGCCTGTAAAACTAAAAACAATATCCGTTGGCACATTGGCACTCATCGCCAGTAATTCACACATTTGCCTTGCCTTTTCTGTTGCTATGTTGAGCTAAACACTTTTGAAGAACGTATTGTATCTACTAAGCTTATTGAGTGGAATATTTCTGACACACAAATATTTAAACAATTGTTTGAAAAACACTTGTATTCGAGGGCTCATAAGGTTAACTTTTACGTGACACAGGTCTGACCACGCTCTTTCTTGTGAATGAGATCAATAATAAAATAAGCTATTTGTCTACTTAAATAGCTTTAAGGAGAAGTACATTGACCACCCTACTTTGGATCATCGCGATGATCTTTGTGCTCGGCGCCATGGCATACCTGCGGGTATCGTTATTATCTACAACAATTGCTGCGGCGATTGTGTTAGTTGTCGGTAGCACTTTGGACATTATTGGTGTAATTACATGGATTGTTTTCCTTGTCATTGCGCTGCCACTAAACATCAAATCATTCAGACAGAATTTTATCAGTCGTCCGCTGATAAAAGTGTATCGCGGTATCATGCCTGAAATGTCTTCTACTGAAAAAGAAGCCATTGAAGCAGGTACAACGTGGTGGGAAGCAGATTTATTTGCCGGTAACCCTAACTGGAGCAAATTACATAACTATCCTAAAGCGCGTTTAACCGCAGACGAGCAAGCATTCATAGACGGACCCGTTGAAGAAGTGTGTAAAATGCTTAATCAACATGAAGTGTCGCATGTGCTAGGTGACTTGCCACAAGATGTATGGCAGTTCTTAAAGGATCATGGTTTCTTCGCGATGATCATTAAGAAAAAGTACGGCGGGCTTGAATATTCAGCTTATGCTCAATCTTGTGTATTACAAAAACTTGCTGGTGTAAGTAGCGAACTTGCATCAACAGTAGGTGTTCCTAACTCGTTAGGCCCTGGTGAGTTATTACAGCACTATGGTACTAAAGAGCAGCAAGATCATTACCTACCTCGTTTAGCTCAAGGTTTAGAAGTGCCATGTTTTGCACTTACTAGCCCTGAAGCAGGTAGTGATGCTGGCTCAATCCCAGATTTCGGCGTTGTATGTAAAGGTGAATTCCAAGGCGAAGAAGTGCTTGGTATGAAACTGACCTGGAACAAGCGCTACATTACTTTAGCACCTGTTGCTACCGTACTTGGGCTTGCGTTTAAACTACGCGACCCTGATCACCTACTAGGTGATAAAGAAGAATTAGGCATTACTTGTGCGCTTATTCCTACTGACATTCCTGGTGTTGAAACTGGACGTCGTCATTTCCCATTGAACTGTATGTTCCAAAATGGTCCAACACGCGGTAACGAAGTGTTTGTACCATTAAGCTTCATCATTGGTGGTCCAGAAATGGCTGGTCAAGGTTGGAGAATGTTGGTTGAGTGTCTATCTGTAGGTCGTGGTATTACCTTACCTTCAAACTCAGCTGGTGGCGTTAAAACTGCCGCTGTTGCTACCGGTGCTTATGCACGTATTCGTCGGCAATTTAAATTACCTATCGGTAAGTTAGAAGGCATCGAAGAGCCAATGGCGCGTTTAGGCGGTAATGCTTATCTAATGGATGCAGTTGCAACATTAACCACTACCGCTATCGATTTAGGTGAAAAGCCATCGGTTGTTTCAGCCATCGTTAAATTCCACTTAACCGACAGAATGCAAAAGTGTGTTATTGATGCAATGGACATTCACGGCGGTAAAGGTGTGTGTTTAGGGCCGAATAACTACTTAGGTCGTGGCTATCAAGCTGCACCGATTGCGATTACTGTAGAAGGTGCAAACATTCTAACTCGCTCAATGATCATTTATGGACAAGGCGCAATTCGCTGTCATCCATATGTATTGGCCGAAATGGAATCTGCTTTTGATACTGACGCAAATCGTGGTTTAGCTAACTTTGACGCGGCTATCTTTGGCCATATTGGCTTTGCAACGTCTAACTTTATTCGTAGCTTCTGGATGGGCTTAACCTCATCTCGTTTCTCGAATAGCCCTTACTCAGATAAAACCAAGCGTTACTACCAACAGATGAACCGTTTCAGTGCTAACTTAGCATTATTATCTGACTTAGCTATGGCAACGTTAGGTGGCAACCTTAAACGTAAAGAACGTATTTCTGCTCGTTTAGGTGACTTATTAAGCCAGCTGTATCTAACTTCAGCAACGCTAAAACGTTATGAAGATGACGGTCGTTTAACTGAAGATTTACCTTTAGTTCAATGGGCGGTTGAAGATTCATTATACAAGTTACAAGATTCGTTAGATGACTTACTGAACAACTTCCCAATGGGATTAGGCATTGCACTTCGTGCCGTTATTTTCCCATTCGGTCGTCCGATTAAGCGTCCTAGTGATGTATTAGATCACAAAGTGGCTAAGATTATGCAAACGCCTTGTGCTAGCCGTGACCGTTTAGGTAAAGGCCAGTTCTGGACTGCATCTGAGTTCAATGCTGTAGGTATCCAAGAACAAACGTTTAAAGATATCCTTGCCGCAGAGCCACTGTACGACAAAGTCTGTAAAGCTGCTGGTAAGCGTCTGCCATTTATGTGGTTAGATAAAGTTGCTGCAGAAGGTAAAGCGCTTGGTGTGTTAAGCGACAGCGAAATCGCTTTACTTGAACGAGCTGAAATTGGCCGCTTAAAATCAATTAACGTTGATGATTTCGATACCGATGAGCTTCGTGCGCAACTAGCACCTAAAGCTAAGCAAGAAAAAGCAGCCTAGCTGCTAGGTTAAAACCTAAAATAAAAAGGGTAAAGCGCAAGCTTTACCCTTTTTCATCTCTACAGTTTAATGATGTTAGAAGGATAATGATGAAACAGTTAAGCGGATTACAATTGATGCAAGCCATGTTAAATGGCGACATACCTGCCCCTTCTATTACTCAAACCATACCGATGAAAGCCATTGAAGTCAGTGAAGGCGCTGTAACGTTTGAAGCGCATGCAGATGAACGTCATTTAAATCCGATGGGCGGCGTACACGGTGGCTTTGCAGCAACGGTTATGGACACAGTAACTGCTTGCGCGGTTCATTCAGCACTCCCTGCTGGGGTAAGTTATTCAACCATTGATTTGAACGTTAAAATGGTTCGCCCTGTACCACAAAACCAGCGATTAATCGCTAAGGGAAGCTTAATGAACTTATCAAAGTCGTTAGGCATATCTGAAGGCACCTTAACCACTGAAGAAGGTAAGTTACTCGCTACTGCTACAGCGACCTGCCTTATTCTTCGCCCTTAGATAGTAGGATAAACTGTACTTTGCACGACTAGATGAAACGGGATCATAATACTCATTCCATTAGTGATGTCATTCTGTGTTGTCACTGAGTTTAGAGATTGTATTGAATCAAAGGTTGTTTGCGTACAAAACACAGCAACAAAAAAGCCAGTCACTTATTACATGACTGGCTTTTGTTTATCCCAATTTCCGGTTATTTCAAGACTTGCACATCAATGTTGACGCGATTAGCCTTCTTTTAACTCTATCTCTAACTGCTTAGCGACCGCTTCTGGTGAGCTACTATTACGAGCAAACAAGCTATAAGCAACAGGAATAACGATTAAGGTAAAGAAGGTTGCCAGTAAAATGCCTGATAACACCACGACTCCAATAACAAAACGAGTTTCAGCCCCTGCACCACTGGATAACACTAATGGAATAGCCCCTGCCGCAGTCGTAATACCGGTCATTAGAATAGGTCGTAATCGTTGAGTCGAAGCCTGCAAAATCGCTTGTTGAAATTCAACACCACGGTCTCGTAATTGATTGGCAAACTCAACGATTAAAATGCCGTTTTTAGCCGCCAAACCAACCAGCATGATAATGCCAATTTGACTGTAAATATTAATACTTTGACCGGTAAACCATAACCCAATTAGGGCCCCTAATGTTGCTAACGGAACGGTTAACATGATCACCATGGGGTGAACATAGCTTTCAAACTGTGCCGCAAGCACTAAAAACACAATGCCTAATGCGAGTAAAAAGACAAAGTTCATTGAGTTACCTGACTCTTGGTAATCTAACGATGGCCCCTTATAACTTATCACTGCTTCTGCAGGTAAATAAGTCGCTGCAAGCTGGTTGAGATAATCTAACGCTTCACCCAACGTATAATCATCGGCCAAATTGGCTTCTAAGGTGATAGAACGCATACGATTGTATCGATTTAACGAGCTAGCATCGGCAAACTCTTCAATCGAGACTAAGTTCGATAACGGGATCAGTTGTTTCGAGCGATCCGAACGAACGTAAAGATTCTCCATATCTGTAGCGGTACTTTGATTGTCACGATTACCTTCGACAATCACATCATACTCTTCACCATCGCGCATAAAGGTTGTCACCAAGCGCGAACCAAGCATCGACTCTAAGGTTCGACCAATATGAGCAATTGAGACACCTAAATCTGCTGCACGTTCACGGTCAATCACCACTCTCAACTGAGGTTTAGTTTCCTGATAATCGTGATCTAAACCAATGAGCTTATGATTTTCTTTGGCTTTCTCGAGCATAATGTCACGCCAATCAGCCAATTCTTCGTAACTTGGGCCACCAATCACAAACTGCACCGGCTTACCTACACCGCGACCAAAAGCTTGGCGCATAATCGGGAATGCACGAATACCAGCTAAATCTGATAGACGATTACGGATATCGACAATAATTTCATTGGCACTGCGACGTTCAGCCCAATCTTCCAAAACGATAATAGCCATACCGTTAGAAAAGTCTGATGCGGTGCCAAAGCCACGAGGAGCGCGGATCAATAAGCGCTTAATATCGCCACTTTCAACCAAAGGCATTAAGCGGCCTTCAACTTCATCCATGTATTTTTCAATGTATTCAAAGCTGGCACCTTGAGGTCCATTGACCATTAAAAACATCGAGCCACGGTCTTCTTGTGGAGCAAATTCTTGAGGGATTTTATTCAATAAAAAACCACTTAATGCAAACGAGATTAATACGATTAATGACACTAATACAGGTCGCTTAACCCCTGCTTGCAAGCTTATCAAATACCAGCCCGATATCTTGCTCATCATTTTATCGATTTGTTTAACCAGCCAAGGATCTTGTGTTGCAGGCTTTAATAACTTTGAGCACATCATCGGGCTTAGTGTTAACGCCACAATACTGGAAAAAATCACCGCCGCACTCATGGTCACAGCAAATTCTTTAAACAGCTTGCCTAAATCGCCCTCTAAGAAGGTAATAGGCATAAATACAGCTACCAGTACCAAAGTCGTTGCCACAATGGCAAAGCCCACTTCACGCGCACCTAGAAAGGCTGCTTTAAGCGGAGAATCACCTTCTTCAATCCGTCGATGAATATTCTCTAACATCACAATGGCATCATCAACCACCATACCAATCGCAAGGATCATCGCTAATAAGGTCAGTAAGTTGATGGTATACCCTAGTGCATATAGCACTATAAACGTCCCCATTAAGGATACGGGCACAGTGATGGCTGGAATTAACATCGCTCGCACAGAACCTAAAAACAAGTAAATAACGATAATCACTAACACCATGGCGATAAACAGTGTTTGATAAACCTCATCAATAGAAGCTTCAATAAACACCGAGCTGTCGTATGAGCGTTTGATCTCCATGCCTGCTGGTAATGTTGGATTAAGTTTGTCGACCAATGCATTAGCAGCGCGTGCCACTTCAAGGGTGTTAGCGGTAGATTGCTTACTGACCCCTAAACCAATCATTGCCTCTTTGTTACCGCGGAAAATAATCCGCTCTTCCTCTGAGCCAATTTCAACCTTGGCGACATCACTTAATTTGACTAAGTAACCATCATCACCTTGCTTAATGACTAGGTTAGAAAAATCTTCTGCCGTTTTAAATACTCTGTCTAAGCGCACCGTAAAGTGACGCTCTTTCGATTCTATAGAGCCCGCAGGTAACTCCACGTTTTCAGAACGTAATGCAGCTTCGACGTCAGACACGGTTAGATTGCGCGATGCTAACGCTTGGCGATCAATCCAGATTCGCAGCGCATACACTTTGCCGCCACCCAAACGCAAGGTTGACACCCCATCGATGACTGAGAATCTATCTACTAAATAACGATTCGCGTAATCAGTAAGCTGCAAGATATCCATTTGGTCAGAGACCAAATTGAGCCACATAATGACTTCATCACTGCCGTTGGCTTTGTAAATAGAGGGAGCATCAGCTTCTTCTGGAAGCTGTTCTAATAAACCTGAAATACGGTCACGAACATCATTGGTTGCCGCTTCAATATCACGATTAATATCAAATTCAATGGTAACGCTTGAACGGCCATCACTGCTTGACGAACTAATATGGCGGATGCCTTCAACGCCACTTATTCGGTCTTCGATAAGTTGAGTGATTCGGCTTTCAACTACTGAAGCACTGGCGCCGCGATAACTGGTCTCGACTGACACTATAGGCGGGTCAATGTTTGGGTATTCCCGCAAGGGTAATTTATCGAATGAGACTAACCCTAAAACAATCAGCAAGATACTGATAACAGATGCAAAAACAGGCCGTTTAACCGATAAGTCAGTTAATATCATGCTGACTTCTCCATACCTTCTACTTGAGCAAACTTAAAGTTTTCGGCTTGTTCAACTTGAACTTTATCTCCTGGTCGAACTTTTAAAATCCCGCGAATAATCACTTGTTGGTCAACCTTAAGCCCATCGGTTATTTCAACCCAACCACGTGTCCGGCTGCCTAAAGTAACTTGTTGCTGTTCGACAACATTTTCAGCATTTACTACATAAACATAATGCTTGTTTTGAATAGGAATAATTGCAGCTTCGGGTAATAGTAATGCTTCGCGACTTTGCTTAATAAGACGCACTTTCATCAGCATGCCAGGCAGTAGCTTATAATCATCATTAGGCATTACCGCGCGCACAACCACCGCTCGAGTATCTGGGTTAACGCGGCTATCAATCGAAGTAACTACACCTTTAAATATCCGGTCTGGATAAGCAACAGCTTTAGCTTCAACGAGTTTGCCGGGTTGTAATTCTTGGATAAAACGCTCTGGTACTGAGAAATCTAATTTGATTTTACTGACATCATCTAAGGTACTAATTTGCTCACCTGGGGTCACTAAGCTGCCCACACTCACTTGGCGTAAACCTAATTTACCTGGAAATGGGGCTTTAATTGCGCGGTCTTCGAGTGCAGCTTTAGCCTGAGCCACTTCTGCACGAGTGGTATCAATTAAACTTTGTAAACGGTCGCGCTCTAATTCTGCAATCGTTTTGCTGGTAACCAATGATCTAATACGATCTAATTCGCGGAGGTTTTCAACTAACTTAATTTCGGTAACGGCTACTTTGGCTTTATGTTCGTCATTTCTGAGTTGTACTAATAACGCGCCTTTTTTAACTAAATCGCCATCATTGAAATTAATACTGGTGACAATTTCAGTAACTTTAGAGGTAACGATAATAGACTCATAGGCTTTACCCGTACCTAATGCTTCGACTTCATCACGAATAGGCATAATAGCCACCTTGGCAACCACCACATTAGGTATTGGCCTAGGACGTTGAACTATCGCTTCTTTAGGAGCCAGTAAATAGTAAGCCGACAGTGCCGCTAGCACTATGGCAATCAGTACGATTATCTTTTTCATTTCGAGTCCGTAACCATCAAAGGTTGAATGAATTATATCTATGATTTTTTTATCTAAAGTAATTGTACTTCGCAATACATTCACATCAAGTTGTTTTACTTTTGCTTACAAATTACGAACAGATTAAACAAATAGTTCACCCGCGCTAAATATGCATTTAATTCACATTATTAGCATAATTTATGCATACTTTATTAGCTTTACTCATTATTTGAATATTTAAACAATGGACATCCAAACTGTTCGACACATGCTGTGACAAATCGTGTTGGGCTTAAGATTCCGTCGCTACTCAGATTAAGAGTGTTCACTGTTGAAATGGGCACTGCCTAATATTGTGATTACTCAACAATGAAGTCAGTATGTTAGGAATACTACTTGTAAATGGTTAATTCAAACTGAGTTTATAGGAGCTGAATAGTGTTCCATTGAATAGGATAACAATTGTTGTACAAGTGAACAAAATAAAAAGAGACGCTCGATGCGTCTCTTTCATGCTTAATAACTTAATTATAAACCTTAGCGAACTTTACGGTCTTCTTGCATTAAGTCAGAGATAATCTTGTACACTTCGGTAATAGACTCATCCGATAATGGCTTGTCTTCTACATCATGTAACAATATTTTAGTCTGATTAACATCATCAGTTTCTTTAAGCAGTAAACGATAATTGCCTTTTTTCAATGACAACTTTTCTTCGCTCCACAAAGAGCTCCAGAAACCACCGCTTTCTTCTAAATTAATATAAAACAGGCCTTTGCTGTTATCAGTATCAACAACATCAAAACCCATTTCCGGTAATACTAAGCGTAAACGCTCCCATACCGACTTATAATTTGCTTCGGCCAACCAATAAGCAGATTCAGTAGCATTAGTCACTAAATCAACTTTAATACCAAGGCTTTGCTCAATACGTGCAGCACGGATAGCTTGATCACGTTTAATGCTCATATAAGCAATAGCATTGTTAAGCATATCAGTGGTGTAACGACGTTTGTCTTCACCGCTTAATAAGATTTTTTGATCTTTATCATCGTAAAACTCTTGATGCTCAACTAAATCAATTGACACAGAACCAGAGCGACCATGTGGCTTCACATCCACTTGGTAACGGTAACGTTGACGCAGTTGATAAACTTTGTCACTGCCCCACCAATTAGATTCGATGATTTCATCATTTTCAATCCAATCAGTTTCAATAAAGCCAGCGGTAAGGTCTTCGCTACGAACAGCTATATTATTTTTGTTTAGATAGCCATTGATGACATCAAAGATTTCTTGTTTTAAATCAGTAGTGCTTTCAATCGATTCAATCACCACACGAATACTATCACTGCTTTCTTCGATGTGTGTGCCTTCAGCCATTGGCAATACTTGTAATGGCGCACGAATATCAAGATTCTTGCCTACAAGCTGCTTATTTACGTTATTACCTACAACAGGAATGTCATATTCTTTGCTGTAAGTAGGCGTATTCAAGCCCTGTGGGATCGTCAATAATGGCGTTGTTTCAGCATTAACGAAATCATCATTACCATTGGCCTGACGGCGATCTAATGGCGTACTGCAAGCTGAAACAGCTGCAACAAGGAGTAACGGAGTGACTTTCTTTAACATGAATTTATTTTACCTCAATATGAGCTTGTTTCATTGTTTCTATTAACAGACCATGAAACTGCTCAGAAAGTTCAGTTAAAGGTAAACGAATATGACCATTAGCTATCAAACCCATTCTATGAACAGCCCATTTCACTGGAATTGGGTTGGCTTCACAAAATAACGAGCGATAAATACCCGTTAATGGTTGATCGATTGTTTCAGCTAATTGTGCATTTTTGGCTAACGCAGCATCACACATGGCTTTAAACGCATGTGGAACGATATTATTTGCAACTGAGATAACACCATTACCACCGAGTAATAAAAACTCACGTGCTGTGGCATCGTCACCGCTGTAAAGTAAGAAATCTTCACCACACAGTTCACGCAAACGTGCAACGCGGCTTAAATCACCCGTGGCTTCTTTTACACCAATAATATTACTGACACTTGATAATTCAGCCACAGTTTCTGGTTTCATATCAACAGCAGTACGACCTGGCACATTATAAAGAATTTGAGGAATGTCAGTACTTGCAGCAACGGCCGTATAATGGGCAATTAATCCCTTAGGCGTTGGTTTATTGTAATAAGGGGTTACGCCAAGCATGGCGACAACACCTGATTTTTGCATTGATTTGGTTAATTCGATTGCTTCTGCTGTGGCATTGGCGCCATTACCACCAATGACAGGAATACGACCTGATGCAAACTTAACAGTTTGGCAAACAACGGCCGCATGTTCTGTCATAGGCAAAGTTGCAGACTCGCCTGTAGTACCGACCGCGACTATGGCATCAGTACCTTGTTCAATATGGAACTCAACAAGTCGTTCAAGACTTGCATAATCTACTGTGCCATCACTATTCATTGGTGTGATTAAGGCTACGATGCTTCCGTTTATCATCTATCTTCCCCACGGTTTCAGGATTCGCTATGTTACTGATGCCAACCACTAATGACAAGCTCTTCGGTAACCATAATCTGAAATAAGTCATTAATGCTATTTAATGCAGCGTAACCTAGCATCTTTGAAGCCATAGCGCTAAAAAATAATCACATTTATGTGAGTGATATAGGTTACTATATTGAGGTGTTTTAGTGAAAAATGATAGCATTAGCACCCGCACAAAAACTGACATGCTTCGGCATAAGTTTTCGCTCTACGATATCAAAAGTGAGGAAAATCCATGACCAATTATCTGGTCGTTACGGCAATGGGCGCTGACCGTCCAGGATTAGTAAGTCGTTTAGCGCGTTTAGCAAGCGAATGTGATTGCGATATAGTCGACAGTCGTATGGCATTATTTGGTAATGAATTTACGCTAATTATGATGATATCTGGCTCTTGGTCAGCTATAACAAAAATAGAAAGTTTATTACCCGCGCTGAGTGTCGAACTTGAACTCATGACCGTCATGAAGCGAACATCCAAACATACTCCCAAAAACTTTGTTTCTCGTATTGAAGTGATATTCAATGGTGAAGACCAACGCGGAACCATGAAGAGCATTACCCAGTTTTTGGCCGAAAGAGGCCTCGACTTAGCGGCTGTGCGCTCTCATGCTGATGACAACGACAACCTTAAAACTCAGTCTATTTTATTAGCGATCAATATTCCTGATAAAATCAATCTATTGAAACTTGAACAAGGTATTCATGAGCTGGCAGAGTCTATGTCTCTAGAGTGCACAATTAAGCGTATGCAAGGCATTGCAGCGCCATAATAATTACAGTCACCTCTCATTGATGTGAACCTTGTACGTGCTAGTCACGTAATATCCGCATCACATTTGATAAAGGATCAATCATGAACACATTAAACGTTGGTGATACTGCACCAAATTTTACCCTGCAAAACCAAGCAGGCGAAGCGGTATCACTGCAAGACACATTGTCTAAAGGCCCTGTGCTAGTGTATTTCTACCCTAAAGCATCAACTCCTGGTTGCACAGTGCAAGCACAAGGCCTGCGCGATATCAAAGCACAACTTGATGGTTTACACGTGACCGTATTCGGCATTAGCCCAGACCCTGTTGCTAAACTGGCTAAGTTTGCCGACAAACAACAGCTCAACTTCGCTTTGCTCAGTGATGAAGACCATGCGGTTGCTGATGGTTTTGGCGTATGGGGACAGAAAAAATTCATGGGTAAAATTTACGATGGCATTCATCGCTTAAGTTTTATCGTGGGTACAGATGGCAAAATCAGCCATGTGTTGAATAAATTCAAAACCAAAGATCACCACGAAGTGGTTCTGGCCACGTTAGCTGAGTAATTGAAGCAAGGTGAACACCTTGCCTATACGCTTATAAAGTAATAATAAAAAAGGGCTTAGCAATAAATTGCTAAGCCCTTTTTAGTAAGACTATTAAGAAAAATCGTTAACGCCTAAGCGCTAACGTTCACACTATTTTAGTCTCTATACCGTTTTAGAATCTATACCGTTTTAGTGTCGCTTGGCTGCTGTGGCTTTTCTTCATCGGCTGCAGTCTCTGCATCAATCGACTCAGTTGTAGCGCTTGCTGCTTGTTTAGCCTTCTCTTGTGCGGCTAACTCTTTGGCTAACAAAGCAGTTTCTTGCTTAACTAATGCAGCCTCTTCGTCAGCTAATAAGCGGGCTTTTTCTTGTTGCTCAAATTGCGCTAACTCTTCTTCTTTACGACGAGCTTTTTCAATGATGCGTTGCTCAGCCTCTTCTGCTTCGCGAACAGCTCTGGCTTCAGCGGCCGCTTTGGCTTCAGCTTCTGCCACTATTTTGGCTTGGCGATCGGCTTCGTCATCTAATGCGCGCTGAATAACCGCTTGGTCTTGCGCTTCTTGTGGCAATAAGCTAATTAACTCTATGCCCACAGGTAGCACAATCGCTTCAACGCCAGATATAACTTTAACCTTGCCTTCTTTGGTTAAGTAAACCAATGGCATAGCAGTGTCACCGTAGCGCTTTTTGAAATGATCATACGTAAAGTTTTCAGTTATATTGGTGATTTTCAATACCGCGCCTTTGGCCATCAAGGTGGCAATTTTGGCGTAAGATATGTTCTCACCAAACAAACATAAGCGCTTAAGATAAGATTCAGACAACTGATGACGAGCACTGGCGCTGTCAGCATTGTTTAAACCATACACTTTTTCTGTGCCCATTAAATCTTGGAAATGGAATGTCACCAGCGGGTTTAACTGACGGTAAGGCGACATCACAAGCACTCGGCCAATACCACTTAAATCCATAAAATTAGATGCATGCTCTGACGCCGGGTTACCAAAGTACACCGGAATATTTTCCATGCGCGCTTGGCGAATACTGTCCCAGTTGTTGTCCGCTAGAATCACCTTAATATTTTTCGAGATTAAAATAGAAGCTAAATCACGTGAGAATTTAGACGCACCAAAGATTAACACCCCTTGATTAGAGCCCTCTTTCACACCTAAAAACTTAGCCCAACGACCGGCCGTTAAGCTTTGAATCACCACGGTACCAATAATAATTAAGAATACTAACGGTACAATCGAACTGGCACCTTCTAAGCCAACCGACTCTAGTTTAATGGCAAATAATGATGAAATGGCTGCTGCAACAATACCGCGTGGCGCAACCCAACTTAAAAACCACTTATCTTTTGACGACAAATTGGTGCCTAAGCCTGAAATCCAAATGCTTAATGGACGTGCGACAAACATCGCCACTAATAGCACCCCTACACCACCAAATCCTAGGTCCAGCATTGCACCAGAATCAAGGCGTGCGGCCAACAGAATAAACAACGCTGAAATCAGTAGTACGGTTAAGGTTTCTTTAAATTCCAAAATGTCGGCAATATCAACGCCGCGCATGTTCGCTAACCAAATACCCATTACCGTAACCGTTAACAAGCCAGACTCTTCTTGTAAAATGTTAGAGCCAACAAAAATGCCCAACATAATGGTTAATACTGCGGTGTTACGTAAGTAATGTGGGAATAAGTTTTTACGGATAGCTAAACCCGTTAAGTAACCGCCTGCAGCACCTAGACCAAAACCAAGCACTAAGGTTAAGCCTAATGCAGTCAATACGTGCGTGGTCGGGTCGGCTGTAACGGCGATATACTCAAATACTAGTACCGCTAATAATGCACCGATGGGATCAATAACGATGCCTTCCCAGCGCAATATACTGGCTAAATTGGATTTTGGTTGCACCGTGCGTAACATAGGCACAATCACGGTTGGCCCTGTCACCACTACTAGTGCGCCAAATAACATGGCAATTGCCCAATCAAACCCAAGCAAAAAATGCGCTGCTGGTGCAATACACGCCCAGGTAATAAATGCGCCGATGGTGACAAGGTGGGTCACCATTCGTCCATGTTCTTTAATTTCTTTAAAGTTAAGTGTCAGCGCACCTTCAAACAGGATGACCGCAACACCTAACGAAATAATAGGAAACAATAAATCACCAAAGATTTCATCTGGGTCTAATATCCCTAATCCTGGCCCTAACAGTAAACCACATAATAAAAGTGGTAAAATTGCTGGTAGACGTAATTTCCAACCAACCCATTGACACAAAAGCGATAACACACCGATTAATGCCAGCATGCCTGTAATGTGTTCAACCATAATTGTTTCCTTTTGTATTGCTATCATTGCTAATGACTAACTTAATAAGCAATGCGACTCACGTTAATATCGTGCTCTAAATGCATTCAACTTGACTGTTTACAACAACTTAATCAGCCAAATCATTAATTGCGATTAATCTATTTCTGTTAATCGATAAAACTTACTGATCTTTCTTTTTATTTCATCATAGGGACATAGTTAACTGATGCATATATGTTTGAGCCCATTAAAAACAGCTGACAAAATTTTGCATATAACATACTAATTTAACAGTAGGATCAAGACTTTTTTTGACCAATATCACATTTTATACCTTTTGCATATTTTTAACATATACATCTGAATTACTTCAGCAAATGGCAACATTAATTTAGACTCTAATCGATTGTTTTTTATCTATTAATTATCTAAAAGCAAAAACCTCAGCAAAAGCTGAGGTTTTATTAATAACATACATATAACGTAATTATTGTGGAATGCTCACCTTGCCTTCCATTAATACTCGCGCACTTCGGCTCATAATGGCTTTTTTAACTTGCCATTGACCTTGTACTAATGCTGCTTGCGCACCTACACGTAAAGTGCCAGAAGGATGGCCGAAACGAACTGCACTCAGCTCACCGCCGCCAGCAGCTAAATTAACTAATGTGCCAGGAATCGCAGCAGCAGTGCCAATCGCCACCGCAGCAGTGCCCATCATCGCATGGTGCAATTTACCCATAGACAATGCCCGCACGACCAGATCGATATCATCAGTATTAACCGCTTTGCCACTGGATGAAATATAATTCGCAGCAGGTGCCACAAAAGCCACTTTAGGGGTATGTTGACGGGCTACCGCTTCATCAATATGCTTAATTAAGCCCATTTTTACTGCACCATAAGCCCGAATGGTTTCAAACATGGCTAACGCTTTATCGTCATTATTAATGTCATCTTGCAACTCAGTACCTTGATACTGAATATCGGCAGCATTAATAAAAATCGTTGGAATGCCCGCATTAATCATAGTGGCTTTAAAGGTCCCGACGCCAGGTACGTCAAGTTCATCAACCACGTTACCAGTAGGAAACATAGCGCCATCACCATCAGCAGGGTCTAAAAACTCCACTTGCACTTCAGCTGCGGGAAACGTCACACCATCAAGTTCAAAATCACCGGTTTCTTGTACTTCACCGTTGGTAATTGGGACATGAGCAATAATGGTTTTATGAATATTGGCTTGCCAAATACGTACAATTGCGGTGCCATTTTCAGGCACTCGGCTTGGATCGATTAAACCATTACTAATGGCAAATGAACCCACCGCTGCAGTTAAATTACCGCAGTTGCCGCTCCAATCAACAAACGGCTTATCAATCGATACTTGACCAAATAAATAGTCAACATCGTGATCAGCTTGAGTACTTTTAGATAAGATAACCGTTTTACTGGTACTTGACGTTGCTCCACCCATCCCATCGGTGTGTTTACCGTAAGGATCGGGACTGCCAATAACCCGCAATAATATTGCATCGCGGGCTGCGCCTGCCACTTGAGCAGCCGCAGGCAAGTCAGTTAAGCTGAAAAAAACCCCTTTACTGGTGCCGCCGCGCATATAAGTCGCTGGAATTTTCATTTGTGGTAAATGAGCCATCACATATTCCTAAAATAACAAAAGACCAAACCGGCAACCTAGCAATAAGCTTATAAGCTGCCGGTTAAATAAGGCACTGAATCAAATAATTACTTGGTTTCGTTAGCTAAAAAGTCCTGAGCAAAACGTTGTAATACACCACCCGCTTCATAAATTGACAACTCTTCGGCAGTGTCAACACGACACTTAACCGGAATGGTCACTTGCTCACCATTTTTACGAGTCATAATCACATTTAACATAGCGCCCGGTTTGCGTTCGCCCACCACATCGTAGGTTTCCGTGCCATCAATATGATAAGTATGACGATTATGACCTGCAGTGAACTCAAGCGGTAACACGCCCATACCCACCAAGTTAGTGCGGTGAATACGCTCAAAGCCTTCAGCAACAATCACTTCAACCCCAGCAAGGCGCACGCCTTTTGCAGCCCAGTCACGTGACGAACCTTGACCGTAATCTGCACCAGCAATAATAATCAGTGGTTGCTTACGTTCCATATAGGTTTCAATCGCTTCCCACATGCGAGTGACTTGGCCTTCAGGTTCTATGCGCGCAAGTGATCCTTGCTTAACCTTGCCATTTTCCTGCACCATTTCATTAAACAATTTTGGGTTAGCAAAGGTGGCACGCTGCGCAGTTAAGTGATCGCCACGGTGAGTGGCATAAGAGTTAAAGTCAGCTTCAGGCAAGCCCATTTTGTGTAAATATGCACCTGCGGCACTGTCGAGCATAATCGCATTTGATGGCGATAAATGATCGGTGGTGATGTTGTCTCCAAGCACTGCTAATGGACGCATACCTTTCATGGTGCGCTTACCCGCCAATGCTCCGTCCCAATAAGGTGGACGGCGAATATAAGTGCTTTGCGGACGCCAATCATATTGTGGATTTACGTGAGTACCATACTCGACTTTTATGTCGAACATTGGCTCATACACTTTACGGAATTGTTCAGGCTTAACGCTTGCTTTAACAACTGCATCAATTTCTTCGTCGGTTGGCCAAATGTCTTTCAACGTAACCGCTTGACCTTGGTTATCGATGCCTAAAATATCTTTTTCAATATCAAAACGAATCGTACCGGCAATGGCGTAAGCAATAACCAAAGGTGGAGATGCTAAAAATGCTTGCTTAGCATAAGGATGAATACGGCCATCAAAGTTACGATTGCCCGACAACACGGCGGTAGCGTATAAGTCGCGATCAATCACTTCTTGTTGAATGACAGGATCAAGCGCGCCGCTCATGCCGTTACACGTGGTACAGGCAAAGCCGACAATGCCAAAACCTAAGTTTTCAAGCTCAGGCAATAAACCTGCTTCTTCTAAATACAATTGCACTGCTTTAGAGCCAGGCGCAAGCGATGATTTCACCCAAGGTTTACGTAATAAACCACGCGCATTTGCATTGCGAGCCAATAAACCGGCAGCAATCATGTTGCGTGGATTACTGGTGTTAGTACAGCTAGTAATCGCAGCAATAATCACTGCACCATCGGGCATTTTACCGGGTTCGTTTTCAACCACGCCACTAATGCCACGCGCCGCTAATTCAGATGTCGGTACACGACTGTGTGGATTAGACGGGCCTGCAATGTTACGACCAACAGATGACAAGTCAAAGTGTAATACACGTTCATACACAGCATTAGTTAAGGTATCAGCCCATAAACCCGCTTGCTTGGCATAGGTTTCAACCAGTTTAACTTGCGCGTCGTCACGGCCAGTTAACGTTAGATAATCGATAGTTTGTCTATCGATATAAAACATCGCTGCGGTGGCGCCGTATTCAGGCGTCATGTTAGTAATAGTAGCGCGATCGCCTAGGGTTAAATGGGTGGTACCTTCGCCATAAAATTCAAGATACGATGACACCACTTTTTGCGCACGTAAGTATTCCGTTAACGCCAGCACGATATCGGTAGCGGTAATACCAGGTTGCGGTTTACCTGTTACTTCAACACCGACAATTTCCGGTAAACGCATATAAGATGCACGGCCGAGCATGACGCTTTCAGCTTCTAAGCCGCCCACACCAATGGCAATAACACCTAATGCATCTACATGAGGTGTATGGCTGTCGGTACCAACTAAGGTGTCAGGAAACGCCACACCATTTAGCGAATGTACTACAGGCGACATACGCTCTAAGTTAATTTGATGCATGATGCCGTTACCCGGTTGGATAACATCAACGTTTTTAAATGCCGTTTTGGTCCAATTGATGAAATGGAAACGGTCTTCATTGCGGCGGTCTTCAATGGCGCGATTTTTCTCAAACGCGTCTTTTTCAAAACCAGCATGCTCTACAGCCAGCGAGTGATCGACAATCAATTGAGTCGGTACTACTGGGTTCACTTTTGAGGGGTCACCGCCTTTTTCAGCAATCGCATCACGCAGACCCGCTAAGTCGACTAATGCTGTTTGACCTAAAATATCATGACAAACCACACGGGCTGGATACCACGGAAAATCAAGGTCACTTTTACGTTCAATCAGCTGCTTTAACGAATCAGTAAGCATGTCAGGTGAGCAGCGACGGACTAAGTTCTCGGCAAACACACGAGAACAATAAGGTAGTTTGGCATAGGCACCAGGCTCAATCGCATCAACAGCCTCTTGGGTGTCAAAATAATCTAATTGGGTGCCAGGTAAGGCTTTACGGTATTGAGTATTCATAACTTCATCCACAATAAACATGAAAGGAATAAACGCTAATCTATATCGAAAAAAGCCGAGTCATCATAATGAGACTCGGCATGCTGATTAACGTTGGCTAATAGGCGCCACTTTACGAGGCTCACTGCCCACATAATCTGCACTTGGACGAATAATGCGGTTGTTCGATCGCTGCTCCATTACATGTGCCGCCCAACCGGTTAAACGTGAACAAACGAAGATTGGGGTAAATAACTTAGTTGGAATACCCATAAAATGATAAGCAGAGGCATGGAAGAAGTCAGCGTTACAGAATAACTTTTTGGTGTCCCACATAAACTCTTCACACGCGACAGAAATATCATATAGCGAGGTATCACCGTTTTCGTGAGCCAGCTTTTCAGACCACTTCTTAATAATCACATTACGTGGATCAGACACGCTATAAATAGCATGGCCAAAGCCCATGATTTTTTCTTTGCGTTCTAACATCAATGCCATTTGCACTTTAGCATCAGCTGGCGAGCTGAACTTTTGGATCATATCCATCGCCGCTTCATTAGCACCACCGTGCAGTGGACCACGTAATGAACCAATCGCACCGGTAACACAAGAATACATATCCGATAATGTTGAAGCACATACTCGCGCGGTAAAGGTTGATGCGTTGAACTCATGCTCTGCATACAAAATCAACGACACATCCATTACACGGCGATGTTGCGCTGACGGCGTTTCACCGCGAAGCAGTTTAAGAAAATGTCCACCCAGAGAATCTTCATCTGTGGTGCAATCAATTTCCACACCGTCATGAGAGTAACGGTACCAATAACACATGATGGCCGGAAATGCGGCTAATAAGCGGTTCGACGCTTTGTGTTGCTGAGTGAAATCGACTTCTGGCTCAAGGTTACCTAAAAACGAGCAACCAGTACGCATCACATCCATTGGATGAGCATCAGCAGGAATTAATTTTAATACCGCTTTTAGTGCATCGGGTAAATCACGCTGCGCTTTCAATTCTGCTTTATATGCAGTTAGCTGAGCCTGGTTTGGTAACTCGCCGTTAAATAATAAATAAGCGACTTCTTCAAAGGTAGCGTTATCGGCTAAATCAGAGACATCGTAACCGCAGTACGTTAGGCCCGAACCTGATTTACCGACTGTACATAATTTTGTTTCGCCAGCACTCTGACCGCGTAATCCTGCGCCTGATAATTTCTTGTCTACCATGATATCTTCCTTCTTATGCTTTTCGTGATTTAACCATGCTAAATCGCGATTGTAGGGTATTGTTATTTTAGTTGTAATCGAGTCTTGCTGTCGTACTGAGGCCGTTATTTATTTTTGCCTTCGGCAAATAAACTGTCTAATTTTTGTTCATAATCGTGATAACCCAAATAGTCGTATAAATCCATACGAGTTTGCATGGTATCTACCACTGCTTTTTGGTCGCCATCGGTTAAAATAGCACTGTAAACATTTTCAGCCGCTTTGTTCATTGCACGGAATGCACTCAATGGGTACAACACCATTGCCGCGCCCCACTCGCCTAATTGTTGCTTATTCCATAATTCAGTTTGGCCAAACTCAGTAATGTTAGCCAAAATAGGCACATCTAATGCTTCAGCAAAGGCGCGGTAATGCTCTTCTGTTTTAATTGCTTCAGCAAAAATACCGTCAGCACCCGCTGCCACGTACGCTTTAGCACGCTCGATAGCGGCTTCTAACCCTTCTTGAGCAAACGAGTCAGTACGCGCCATAATGAAAAAATCTGGGTCGGTACGGGCATCAACCGCCGCTTTAATGCGGTCGACCATTTCTTCTACTGGAACTATTTCTTTATTTGGACGATGACCACAACGCTTTTGCGCCACTTGGTCTTCCATGTGTACCGCTGCAGCGCCGGCCTTTTCCATGTCACGAATGGTTTTGGCAATGTTAAATGCCCCGCCCCAACCCGTATCAATATCCACCAGCAAAGGTAAATCACAGGCTGAAGTAATTCGCTGCACATCTACAATGACATCATTAAGTGATGTCATGCCTAAGTCGGGTAAACCATAAGAGGCGTTAGCCACGCCGCCACCAGACAAGTAAATGGCCTGATGACCAATTTGCTTTGCCATCATGGCGGCATAAGCATTAATGGTACCGACAATTTGCAGTGGTTTGTTGTTAGCTAATGCTTGACGAAATTTTTTACCTGCGCTCATGATATTTTCCTTATATGCAATTATGACCGTGGGCGTAACACGCCACACGCAAGACATTACGATAATTTGTGTTCGATATTATTTTTAGAATACATAATATGGCGACGCATCAGCATTTCAGCCAATTCTGCATCACGGTTTAAAATGGCCTGAACAATGTGTTTGTGTTCATCATAAGCGGTGGTCACACGCGGACCCGCCATGCCAAGTTGTACGCGATACATGCGCACTAAATGATAAATGCCATCAAACAGCATTGAAATTAGGTGTTTGTTTTTACTGCCTAAAATAATTCGATAATGAAAATCAACATCACCGGCTTCTTGATAATAAGACTCGCCCCCTTTGACCTCGTCAAAGTGAGATTGTAATAAACGGTTTAAATCGGCAATTTCGTCATCGGTCATGTTCTTTGCCGCTAAACGTGCCGCCATGCCTTCGAGTGATTCACGCACTTGATACAGTTCTATCAACCCTTGTGGAGATAACGCCACCACACGAGCGCCTACGTTGGCTTTACGCTCAACAATATGACACGACTCTAAGCGGTTAATGGCTTCACGGATCACGGCTCTACTCACTGCATACTTTGTCGACAATTCAGTTTCGCTCAATTTAGAGCCGGCCTGAATACGACCTTCGACTATATCGTCTCTAAGGGCTACAAAGGTCTTATCTGCAGAAGTAATCGGCTGGATCATACTCATACCTTGGATAATAAAAACTGACATTAAAAAACAGCTACACAAAACAAGTTGTCGACAATATAGCACCTTTAAATCGTATAACAACCCCAAAAGGCACTTTTTGTCGACAATTAATTCAATTCATCATAAAGCCTTAGCTATTACCGATTTATGACACCACTCAATAAACCTTAAGTCAGCCCATGCTAATATTAGCCACCACGGCATAACTCATCACGCCACTGTGGTTCGATGATTACTCCGCTATCTGTACACACTATGTTGGGTTACACTCTTCTTTATAAAGTGATTGAGACATCGATTAATCCAACAATAAATAGAACAATAAATACAATAAGGGTCTCTTGATGAGCCAACATTTAGCCTGCCAACTTGAATTGATCCATTTGTTTGTCCATGTCGTTAATGCCGGTGGTTTTTCATCTGCAGCACAAGAGTTAAAGTTGCCCATTGCCACGGTTAGCCGCAAAATTAGCAAATTAGAACAAAGCCTCAATACTCAGTTGATAATGCGCAGTACCCGTAAACTTCGATTAACTGAAGAAGGTGGGGCGTTATTTGACCGTTACTATAATGTGGTGGCGCAATTTGATCGTATTTGTGGTCAAACTATTAATGAGCCGCAAAGTACCTTACGGATATCGACACCCGTTTCGATAACCTCGATGATATTAATTGAGGCCATCAATGACTTTTCCAAACAACATCCGCACATTCAACTGCACATCACCCAAAATAACAGCACCATTGATTTGATAGATGAAGGAGTCGACGTCGCCATTGTCGGTGGCGCGCAACCGGACTCATCTTGGGTATCAACATCGTTGGGAGTATTAAATTACGGCCTGTATGCATCACCTGAGTATGCCAAGCAACTCATTGAGCTTCGCCACCCAAAGCAGCTAGTTGATTATCAGTTAATTAAAGTGTGGCCGCTGTTTAACTGGACCTTAAAACATCACAGTGGTGAACAATATTATTACGATGGACCCGCTAAATTAACCCTAGGGGATTTACACGGCGCAATACGGGCAACTGTCGGTGATGGCGGGATTTTATATGGGCCAGAATTATTTGTTAAACCACAACTATTGAATCAAGAGCTAGTGCCTGTGTTAGCGGATTGGGCTGGTGAGCATCGACGTATCAGTATTTTGTATCATCAACGTCGCCAACAACCCTTAAAAGTAAAATTGTTTATTGAGTTTATTCAGCAACGTGCTGCCACTATCTTTGACTTGTTCTAACTCGATTCGATTTTTGAGACTTAGATGCTTAAATGCTTGAAATTTGAAGTGAAAGTTAAATCTACATTCGAAGTTGAATTGGAATTGGAATTGGAATTTTAGTTTGAATATGAAACTGAAATTTTGATTAATAGCAGATTACTCTAACTTAAGTGGTTCGATTAATATCGCTATAGGTTAACGTGATGCCATCAACTGAAACACTCAGTCAATGACATCACTGGCAACTAACAGATGGCGACTAATACTAACCACTAATGTCTAGTATAAGTACACATTTAAGCTACAAGCACCATGAGCCCCCACCACTAATGCTTGCTCAATATCAGCGGTTTTAGACGGACCCGCAATAAATAATCCTAATTCGCCTGGCTGTAGTGCCACTTGTTTAACCGCTTGGTGCATGTTGGCGACAATATTGTCTTTGGCCAATGCCAATATTAGATTTTCACAAATAAAAGGCGTCACTCGATGACTGGGTTGATTAACCCAAATCGCGCCGTTTTCGGCCACACCAAGATCCCCAGGGATCACGGCATAATCAATATCAGCCAGATCGTGAGCGGTCTCAGGCACTTGGCGATTACCTTTAATACCGTCCAATAACGAGATCACCTGCATATTTTGTTGGATCAATTCATCTACAGCCTGTTGTAACGCTGCTAAACCGCCTTCACTATGCAGCGTGCCCGCTACTGTGTTTAAACTTGCATTAAATTGGCCGACAAGATCATCATTATTAGCAACAACATCCATGGTAGGCATAGCATGTTGATCCAAAGCCGATTGCTTTAGTGCAGATAAAATAGTGTGTTTATTCGACATGTTAACGACTCCGATTCTTATTATACCAGCTGGCAAAGCTAGACTCTGGCGCGACAGGCAACTCACGGTATTTACCCCATGCACCACTAAACGGCTTGAGTAAACTCCCCGGTAATACTCGCAGTGCTAATCTTGCTGCAGACATAGACGTATTCATTAAGGTTTCATTAGCCATAAAACGGCCCACTAACGGCATATAGCCACCTTTGCCATACGGCAACCTCTTAGTTTCTGCTTTCAAACGACGATGATGGGCAATAATTTTATCTAACGGCACCATCGTTGGGCACACATAAGTACAACTGCCGCATAACGTACAGGCCCAAGGAATTGAGTTGGTATCGTCATGCTTAGCACCTACCGCAATACCAATAGGACCTGGAATCGTGTAGTTGTAGCTATAACCGCCTGAACGGCGATACACAGGACAGGTATTTAAACAGCCGCCGCAACGAATACACTTCAACGACTCAGCTAAAATTTTGTCTTTCATCATCTCAGTGCGACCATTATCAACAATGATCACATGCATCTCGCCGCCCTCTTGTGGGCCACGGTAAAACGATGAATAAGTGGTAATAGGTTGCCCTGTGGCATTGCGGGCTAACGTGCGCAACAACACCCCAACAGAATCCATATCAGGGACCACTTTATCGATGCCCATTGAGTGCAATTGCAACTTAGGCAAGTTAGCGCCCATGTCTGCATTACCTTCGTTGGTACACACAACAATTGCACCTTGGTCTGCTATCGCCATATTGACACCGGTCATGGCAGCATCTGCAGTAAGGAATTTCTCTCTTAAATGTGCGCGAGCTGCACGGGTTAAATACAGTGGATCAGACTCACCCGCTTTAGTACCTAACTGTTGATGAAATAACTCGCCCACTTCCTCTTTTTTCATGTGTATAGCGGGCACCACAATATGCGATGGCGGCATATTGGCGAGCTGAATAATTCGTTCACCTAAATCGGTATCAACCACTTCAATGCCGTGGCGTTCTAAATACGGATTCATGTGGCATTCTTCGGTTAACATCGATTTTGATTTAACCAGTTTTTTAACCTTATGTTTCGCTAAAATCCCATGAACAATTTCATTGTGTTGCTGGGCATCACTGGCCCAATGCACCTTAATGCCGTTACTCAAGCATTGTTGTTCAAATTGCTCAAGGTACTGGGCTAAATGGCTCAAAGTATGCAGTTTGAGTTGCGAGCCAAGCAGCCTTAGTTGTTCCCATTCAGGCAAACTGCCTGCTGCGCGATCACGTTTTTCACGTAATGCCCACAGGGCTTTAGAATGCCAATCAACTCGGGTTTCATCGCGACAAAAAATATCAGCTTTATGGGCATGCACCTTAGAACCCGATGCGGTATATAGTTCGGTCATAGTGGCTCCTATAAAGCATCATTAATGATTTGGGCAATGTGACGGGTTTCAATCGGTAATTTTTGACGACGGATCATGCCATCTAAATGCAGCAAGCATGAAGGGTCAAACCCCACGACATACTTAGCACCCGTTGCCGCATGAGCTTGGGCTTTATCTTTACCCATTTTGGCCGACACCGCGCCTTCATCAACGGCAAACGTGCCGCCAAAACCACAACATTCATCAATACGAGCAGGATAGACAATCTCGAGCCCGGCAATGTTACCCAATACCGCTTCCACTTTATTAAAGCGTTGTTTACCCATTTGCTCTGTCGGCGTCGCTAAATTAAGCATACGAATACCATGACAGCTCATTTGCATGCTTATTTTGGCCGCTACAGGGCGGGCAAATGCTTTAATCGGGGCAATATCGTGTAAAAACTCCGTTAACTCATAAAGCTTACTAATAACTTCTTGGGCTTCTTGGCTGCCATCAAACTCATGGAAGTTTTCTTTAGCCGCCACCAGACAACTGGCAGCAGGGCACACAATGGCATCACAATCGACACCTTTAAAAGCGTTGAGTAATTTAAGGGTGGTGTTTTTTGCTTCATCAAAACACCCCGAGTTTGTCATCGGCTGACCACAACAGGTTTGCCCAGCAGGAAATATGACTTCATGGCCTAACTTTTCTAATAATGTCAGTGTTGCAATGGCCACATCTGGCATCATTTGATTCACTAGACACGGTATAAATAGTGCTATTTTCATAAGTTAGTATTATCCCCAGGCGCGTTATTACACATCATCTGAGTGAGTTTAAAATCAACTCAGCAATGGCTAACGACTCATTATCGAGTTATCAATGTATGCCTATACCCTTATAAAATGTAGTGCTAATTAAGCAAATATCGCGGCAGACTTTTCCACTTTTGATCTGAACACGCTTTCATCAGCACCAAAAGCTCACATCAATAACAACAAAAGCCGCTGCCCACAGATGAATCAGCAATGAATAAGTGCAACACCATGGTATACATCGATGAATGGTAACCAGTAGTTAACAATCTTCATAAATTCAACTCAGTAGCCTGCGACATTGTGTCGCAGTTTGGTGTTTTTATATTGTCAGAATGGTTGAGGTTAAGCACACTCATGTGATGGATAACGTCGGAAACATCCCCCGTTTTAATAACTTATATCTAACTGACGTTATCGATTTTTGGTACACACTTTGGCGTTGTTTGGTTGATGGCTTTGAGTCGCAATCAAATGTCTACTTAATGCTTGGTGACTTTACTCAGCCTCTATCTGCTATGGGAATGGGGATAGCGGCTGATTAAAGGTATCAGTTTAAATCTGAATAAGATTATTGGGCCTCTATTGATATAGAGGCCTTTTTTTATGGTTTTTTCACTTAAATTTTATACCTACACCCAATGAGACTAGCGCTCCAATTAAGGTTGTGATGACCACAGAGATCAGTGAGCCAATCAGTACATACTCAGTCATGCTTCGATTGGCTGATTGATTTAACTCACCAAATCTGAATATCGACTTAGCGGCTAATACAAAACCCACTGCGGCATAACTGCCCACCAACATAAACGTCAGTATTAATAATCGCTCTAGGTAACCAATCAACTCGCCACCCGCAACAAGGCCGCTCACATTTGCTGTCTTATCACTAACAGGATCTGTAATAACATCTGTGTCGGTAACGGCGTCTGTGTCAGTATCCATTACTGAGTTAACGATGGGATACTTATTCAACACAGCGCCAATTACAATTGAAGTTGGCTTTAGAATGAGTACATAAGCAAACACCACCAACACGCCATCAGAGAAACGTTCATGCTGTAACACTGCATCAATCGATGCGCCATCTGCAACATGAAAAGCAATCGCAGCCAGTACCGAAACATGCAAAGCCTGATCAATAACAAAGTAGGCTAACTTATCTCCCTTTGGTGTAGTGACCTTCCATAAATCGATAATAAAATGACTTACCGCGACAATAACGATTAAGCAAACCGTTGAACGCCAATCAATTCCTAGTGCCATTGCAGGCAGTAATAATGCAACACCCTGTAAAGTCGCGTGAAGGTACAACTCAGGTGAACGGTAAGTGCGAGCTTTTTTAGCTTCGACCCACCGATCGGTCTGAAGATAAAAGTCACAGATGGTGTGAATTAATAAAAATGGAATGAGCACGCTGAAAAAATCAAACATACTTGAGCCCCGCGACTTTCTTTATAAACCGACAATTTAACTCATGGATCAACGGCCAACCAGACGCTTTAAGTGACTTGCTAACAGTCGCTGTAGCCACATCAAGCATGTCAGCTAACTCACTAATCGACAAATCCTCATTGGTTCGAAGCATTGGCAACATCACTTCACATTGGCGCGCAGTTAAGTCGTTAAGTTGCTTATCAAGATACTTAAACAGTAAGTCAAAGTACTCAGTGAGAGCGATGCTATCGGAGCTAAACAATAATCGGTCATTCTTAAGGCCACTGAGTCCGCGGCCAGACAGCACAAATGCTTGCCCCATCGACTCCGACACCGACTCACGTAAATCGGCATTTGCCGCAATTGCAAAACTAATCCGGCTATCAAATGCTTTACCAAGCGCCTTAATGCCAATCCGGTATATAACGGTGTATCTCAACGCATTTTCAATATCATGCACGACAGACTGAAACTCATCACCACGCTCAATACTGTGCGCATTTTCGCTATGCCCCTCGCTAATCCATGTCTGGATAGATTTGATCCGTTTAAGTAGTTGCTCAAACTGCGCAGAAGTTAGCTTTGTTGAGTCAACAACATCGCCAACAATCACGGCTATAGGTTTATTGGTAGGCTCCACATAACGCTCCTTTGTTTGCAGACTTAGACAAATTTAGCCAAAAATGGCTAATAATGCAAGCTTAGCCATTTTTGGCTAATAACGACTAAGAGCATTGATAGCACACCGGCTGATTTAGCCGTTTATGGCTAAAAATAAACATTTAGCCACTTTAGGCTAATGATAATATACCAGGCAAGTCGTCAGATACGTTGAGAAAACCATCCAGACGCAGGTGACATAAAGCATGACACCAATCAAAGCTGATAGATTATCTCACCATTACGACGAGCAGCTTAAATGCGAGCATCCACCTACCCCAAAGAACTCTGATGCCTTGAGTCGATAGTATTTGTCTTCAACTTCTTGAGACTGCTCTGCGTAAGGCTGGGTCATCACCTTCTGCAATTCTCGAACGAGTGCATAATTGCCAACGCTAGCTTGCTGATAAGCAGGTACTAACAACCACTCGCGTAAAGTATATTTAGGGTTAACGCGTTGCATCTGCGCAATAATATCATCACGGTTACGTGGCTGTGCGTCTGCGTCTGCGTCTGCAATAAGCATCGTGCTATTGCCCTCGGTGCATAATAGTGTTTGCCACTGTACTAACCAAGCAGACCAGCGTTGCTCCAACCCTTTTGGCCCTTGCGATAAATCTCGATAGAAACTGTTAGTCAGTGAACCAATATCATCAGGCAACGACGAAAGCTCTCGGAAAAACAGAGTGTAATCCACAGGAGTTTGCAGCATCAGCGTTTCAAGCTCATTAAATAACGCCGCATCAAAAGTGTTAAGCCCAAGCTTGGCTGCCCACATCTGCTCCATCTTTGTTTGCATCTCAGTGGCAAAACCATCGACCAACTGCTGGAGCTGTTCTAGATAATCTGGTGTAGACATCAATAATGGGCTTAATGCGGTGCAAAACATCAAGAAATTACGTTCTGCTGCCACGCCTTGATTCAAAAATGCAAAATGTTGCCCGCCACCCGTCCATGGTTGATATTGTGGATTGAACACATCGCAAAATCCGAACGGGCCGTAATCGAGCGTAAAGCCACCAGCGGCACAGTTGTCGCTATTAAAGTTACCCTGACAATAACCAACACGGATCCAGTTCGCTATCAATGAAGTTAAACGGCTACGGAATTCACGCGCCAGCAAAAGCACTTTTTGCTCGTTAGTGAGTTTTTGGTCGATAACATCAGCGTATTCACGATCAATTAAATGCAACATCAGTTGTTCAAGCTCTGCCATCGCTTGCGGATGTTCCTGCGTGCGGGCGCGGCGACCAAAAAGCTCAAGTTGGCCAACCCGAATAAACGAGGGTGCCACACGTGTCGAGATAGCAACCGCCTCACTAATCATTTGGTCAGGATCTTGTGCGTTAGAGCCCTCAGAATACCAAGGCCGCTGCACAGTCTCGGTTTTAGATACATACAAACTCAGCGATCGCGACGTTGGTACGCCAAGCGCGTGCATGTGTTCTTGCGCGAGAAACTCACGCACACTGGATCGCAGCACAGCGCGACCATCCGCACCGCGGCAATATGGCGTGCGGCCACCGCCTTTAAGCTGCATTTCCCAGCGTTTATCATTAATCACAGCCTCAAGCACAGAAACAGCTCGACCATCGCCGTAGCCATTACCCGTTCTGAACGGACATTGTTGGATGTATTCGGTACCAAAAATGGACAATGCATATCCACACGCCCACCCGACCTTGCTCATTGGCTCTGGAACGTTCGACAGGTCACCGGAGAACATGCCCATAAAATCGGCAGACTGCGCCATGCTGTCAGCAAAACCCAATTCAGCAAATAAGCTGCTGCTGTGTGCTACATATTCTGGATTTTCAATCAGCGTCGGTTTAACGGGAACGTAGTGGCCAGAGAATACTTGTCGCGGCGCGTGGTCGTCGCCATTAGCTGTCGCGTCAGGATCGCTGTTGAGCGTGTCCATCAATGAGTAGTTGACCAATTTAGCGAGATCGTCGACTGTCTCGACAGTAACGGGAGTTTGCTGGGACAGTTGATTAGTCATAGGGATACCTTGTTGTTTGAGTCGAAGGGTTGTTCACAACTTGATGGTTCATCGTGTCGACGATGATTCGATTTGTTCGATTTCTGGAAGCGGATCTTTTCAGCATATATGTCGAAGGCCTGCGCGGTATAATTAGAAAGAGCCTGAGAGAAATGGATGGAACCGACACCTATGGTAACGACTCATTATACTAATGGAAAGCTTAGCTTGCTGCATCTGTAAAATTGAGATCATGTCATATGATGATCCATCATATCTGCTATGGCCTACGGCCACTAACGTCGTGGCGCTTCGCCCACACCAGATTTATCAAACTTCGTTTGAATTAGATCGCAAGGTTCCACCCTGCACGGGCCAAAAGGGGATCAACAGCAATCCCCTCTTGGATCACCCTTGCCGTTCCGGCAACATTTTCGCTATTTACAAAACAATAGCGGCGAAAAAATTGCGACGGAAAGTAATCCAGCTTTTAACTTCATTTGAATTCTGCCTCGGACTTATTCGAAAATGCTAACGCTTCCGATGGGGCGTCCCTTCCCCTCGAAAGCTAGCCTGACATCCATGTCAGGACTCACGCTATTTTCTTCAACGCCCTCAAGTTCAGAGTTGAACCCGCCCATTTCCAAGTCAAGAAAACTAACTCGTTTTTGCCCCAAAGCAAGCTAGTGTAAATACTCATTCACATTTTTTGTAATGAGTTTGCCCTAACAAAATTTATCCGAATGCAGTTCATTTATTTATATACTTCACAGTGTGGCCTAACCAATCAATATGTTCACTAACCGATTGATTATATATTGAAGTACTCGAAGAAAGACTGCATTATATATTCGTGAAATACGGCGCAGAGTCATACAGAAAGCGTTATGTGCCAGAGCGATTTAGGAGTCATGTCTTAGATGAGTATTCAGTTAAAATTGGTTCAACTTCGAAAGAAAATCAGAGCAAATAAGAAGAAAGTTACTGATGCAATTATAGCCGAACACTCAGCAGAGATGTGCATAATTTGTGGATCTCAAGATCAACTGACTAGAGAGCACGTGATACCTCAATGGGTCTATAATCGTTGTACTAAACGAACTTTCGAAACAACAACTAACGGTATTTATCAGACTTACAATAAAACTACACTACCTGCATGCAAAGATTGCAACTCGAATCTCCTTGGTTATTTGGAGAGACATTTGAAGCATGAATTTGAAAGAGTCGATGTTAGTAACCAAGAGTTCTCACAAGAGACCTTAGAGTTAATCATCCTATGGTTAGAAACTCTAGAGTACAAATTTCAAGTACTCGACCTTCGCAGAAACTTAAATAAGGTAAAAGGTGTAAAGTACATTCCTTTTATTGGCAAAATGCCTATTGCAATGTTTCAAGGCTCTATGGACACGAGTCCTGCAAAGGTGTTTTCAAATTTTCGTTCGGCATTGCAAGTATTGAGTGTGAAATCAAAGGCTGATAGGCTTAATTCCCTTTGTATTATCCATACTAAAAATAAAGACTTTAATTTTTTTCACTCTACGAATAACTTTATATTCATAGAGTTAGCTGAGTTCGGAGTCGCATTTTTCTATTTCTATAAACAATCGTTTGATGACCATAGTGCCGCCAAAGAGTCTGCTATGGAAGTCGTCCAAGATCACTATGCAGGAACTGACACATAATAAATTATTCAATTTATCTGGAGTTCTGTATATGAAGATAAAAACTGGTACAAGAGGTAAAAGGGCCTGAGCGAATTACTGCTTTTATAATCAATGTCAGGTTAATTAGAGTGGTTTAACTAACCCATTACTGCCCCATTCGGAGTCAAAAATACCTTACAACCTTGTGTAAAATGACTTTTTATACGGAGAATTTGATTTGGAAACTACTAGAATAAAAGATCTGTTAGAACCACCAGAATCAGCTAATAACCTATGGTATCAGCAACGTGGTAGACACTTTGAACGTATCCTTAATGATATGTTGTCAAAAGAAGAAATGGCACCTCGTACGAGTATGCGGCCATCAGGAGAAGAAATTGATGGGTCGTTCTCAATTGACCATAGTTTTTACTTACTGGAAGCTAAATGGCATGCTAAAACTATTCCCGCCTCTGCACTATATTCGTTTAAAGGGAAAGTTGATGGAAAACTGATAGGTACAATCGGTGTTTTCTTTTCAATGTCGGATTATAGTACGGATGCTGTAGATGCATTGCTAAGTGGAAAAGAATTAAATCTTATTCTTTTCGGACGTCAAGATCTTTTGCTTATTGAGTCAGGGGAAATTACGATGCGTGACGCGATCTATGTGAAATTACGTTATGCAGCTGACTATGGCCAACCTTTTTACCCCTTAGAAGTTTATTTTTCTAAGGAAAAACAAACTAATCACAATATACAAACTCAGAATAAACCTTGGAGTATTCTGGTTGAAAGTGAAGCAGATGCCAGAATTATCGATACATTATTTAAACGTTTTCACACTAATATCAATTTTGATGTTTTTCCAGCTGGAGGTCAGCTTGCTGTTGCACAACTTGCTGAGCATCTTGTAAAGACTTACGCTGCAAACATAGGGGTATTTATAACACCAATATCAGATCCTGATGTTCAACAAAAGGTGATAAATAAACTTGAGGATCTTGGCTTAGATCTAGTTGTCTTAAATTGTGACCTTGAGTCATGGCTTGGAAAATACGTTTCAGTGGAGGTTTACAACGCAATGATGATGCTTTCTGATTATAATGGGAAGATGGCTCGAAGGTATGCAAGGAGTGCTGATTTAGATAAACTTATTTCTGATAATCCATCTTTTTCTGCATTGTTAACAAAGATAGGTGCGCAATCTAAAGCGTAATTAGTTTCATAGTGACTGAACCTTAGCAGTTCATTAAGGATATGTGGGGTCTTAAGGATATGTGGGGTCAGTGTAAACTTTAATTGAACCCCATACATTTACTAATCCCACTACCCATTTTTAGACCCTTTGCATTAACGCATTAATGCCCATAAATGAGTCAGAAGCCATGATTGGGAATGGTTAAATTCAACTCTGAACTTGAGGCCGTTGAAGAAAATAGCGTGAGCCTGACAGGACGTCAGGCTAGCTTTCGCGGTACAGGATGTACCATCGGAAGCGTTAGCATTTTCGAATAAGACTGAAGCAGTCTCAAAGCGAGGTCAAAAGCTGGATCTATTTCCGTCGCGACATTTTCGCTTTTTGAAAATGTTGCCGGAACGCTGAGGGTTTGCAAAGGGGTACAAGCGCTTTACCCCTTTGCTCTGGTGTGGGTGAAGCGCCACGACGTTGGTGGCCGCAGGCCATAAAGCAATAAGCTAAAAGCTAAATTCCTGTTCAATACCATTACCGAAATAACGGTAGAATCGACCGATTTATGGTGGAGTTTATCGATGAAAATTCAAACGAAGTTTTAAAACTCTGGTGTGGGTAAAGCACCACGACGTTAGTGGCCGCAGGCCATGAAGCAATATCTAAAAACACCCTTTGTCCAAAGTAGGACAAACACCCAACTCCCCTATTCTATCGATTATCTGCCGTTGGCTTTTTCAGCAATTTGCGCTGCAAGGTTCTGCGGTGCATGCCCAGTTCGCGGGCAGTTTCTGATACGTTACCATTGTTGGTGGCGAGGACTTGTTGAATGTGTTCCCATTCGACCCGTTTGGGGTTAAGGGGTAGTTCTTCAATATTATCGTAAGTCGTTGTAGTGTCTGGTGTGACTAATAATGCATTTAATAAGGTTTGGGTGTCGACGGGTTTTGCGAGGTAATTGTCTGCGCCGAGGCGGATGGCTTCTACCGCAGTCGCGATGCTGGCAAAGCCAGTGAGCAATACCATGTGGACGTTGGGTAATAATTGTCTTAACGGTTTAATTAACGACAAACCATTATGTTCAGCCAGTTTCATGTCTAACACGATATGCGTTGGCACAAATTGCCTGGCCATTAATAAACTGTCGCTGGCGTGATGGCAGCTTTTACACTCAAAGCCATGTTTGCCAAGGCGGCGAGCTAATATGGTCGCTAGGGCTAAATCATCTTCTATAATCAACAGCTTATTCATGGTGTTCTCAATTCAGCTTGTATTTACTTCAACGTCTATTATTTGAATTTCGGTTTATTTCAATTTTGGTTTATTTCAACGTCTGTTTACTTCGATTCGCTTCTATTCGTTTAAAATAGCTGCAACTCGCTTTTTATACGCTTAACGGCAACGTCACGATGGCTTCGGTGCCGCATTCTGAGTGTGGTTTAAGGTATAACTTACCGCCTAAACGCTCGAAGCTGGTGTGACTTAATAATACCGCGATGCCCATCCCTTTGGGACTTTTTACCATCTTACTGCCTAATGTTTGTAACAAATGAGTCGCAATGCCGACACCGTAATCACGTATAGTCATAGTCAGCTGATTGGGTTGTGACAAACCAATATTGATATCTACGCGGGTCTGGTGTTGGTTATCTTCACTGGCTTGAATACCATTTTGAATTAACGCCATTAATGCAGGCAACAAGCTCATGTCGGTCATGACTATACGTGACTCAACTTGTGGTGCTATGGCGATATTCAGTTGAGCTTCTGGCATCAACAAACTTATCTGTTCGGTTAAGGTTGCCACTAATTTTTCGACACGCTGCTCTGTCAATTTGTGCTCTCGTATCGACTCGGTCGCTAAACGTAAGTCTGCTAAGGTGACCTCGCAGCGATTCAACGCTTGCTGCATTTCGCTGATCAATTCCATTTGTTCTGCATCATGATGGGTATCGACTAACTCATCGGTGAGTAAACGCAATGTGGCTAATGGCGTTGCTAGTTGGTGGGCCATTTGCGCTGATGCGGTGCCTAAGGCCAATATTTTTTCCTGGCGTAACTGCGCTTCACGTAAATAACGTAGCTCGGCATTTTTTTGCCTAATGCGTTTAGCAATAAAGCCTACGGTAACGGTTAACACCAATGCGGAAATCACAAAATTAAACCACATGCCTAAATAGTGCGATCCCATGTCCATACTGTGGCTTGCAGGCATAACATGATTTGCAGCCATTGGCATTTGGCTCATGTCATGATCCATTACCGAGCCACTATTTTGTTCGGTGATATCAACAATCATCAAAGTATAAAATATCGTCGATACGATGGTTAAGCACCACGGTGCCCATCTGGGTAAGGTAATCGCTGAAATCGCAATCGGTAATAACAGCAATGAAACAAAGGCATTGGTTGCTCCACCGGTAAAATATAACCAGGTGGCCCAAAACAAGGTGTCTAACAATAAGGTTAAAAACAACAAACCATTGTTGTTCATGCTGAGTCGATGAAATCGGTAGCTAAAGCCGACATAACAAGCTTCAAATATGAGCACGTAAGACAAGGTTACTGGAGGCGTGGTTAAGCCAAATAAGTCGGTAGCAAACAGAATAAGGCCGATTTTAAGGCCCCAATTGACTAATCGCAGTAACGCTAATTGTTGCTGACTTGCATTAAAAGGCAGACTCGCATTTGTCATACTATTATTTATCCTAATTTTTATGATGTATTAAGCTAAAGAACCCGCTTTCAAATGTTAGAGCCTTACAACACGGCAATTGTGGAGCATTTTATCAAAAATTTACCCTTGCAGTGCCAATATTAACGATATTAATTCAGCGAAGCAGACTCACTTTTTTAATCAAAATTAAAGTTAACAAGTAACAAAAACGCCTCGCCTAGCGTTAAATATGTAGATACAATGCATATCGATTCACACCACAAAATCAACCAGCCGCATTATAACCCCTCTTACAGGGTTATTAACGCATTTGGATGTTGGCTGGGTTTGCATTCATAGGTCATTTTTTCGAAATGTAACCTTTTTAAATATCTAATAATAAAACGATAAAACCAAGGAAGTTGTTCAATGATTAACGACATTATATCGCTCGCCAACAATGTGCTATGGGGCGAGTACCAAGTACTCATTTATATATTGGTATTTGCCGGTATATGGTTTTCATTGAAATTAAGATTTATTCAACTTCGCCATTTTGGTTACATGTTTAAAGTGATGAAAGGCAGCACACAAGGTGACAAATCTGGCATTAGTTCGTATCAAGCTTTGTGTACTGGCCTGTCTGCCCGTGTGGGAACCGGTAATTTAGCCGGTGTCGCTATGGCGATTTCGTTGGGTGGCAGCGGCGCAGTATTTTGGATGTGGGTTATTGCGCTACTGGGTATGGCAACTGGATTTGCCGAAAGTATTTTAGGTCAGTTGTATAAAGTGCGCGACGACCATAAAGAATACCGCGGTGGACCCGCTTATTATATCCGCGCTGGGCTGAATAAACCTTGGTTAGCGGTATTATTCGCGCTGTGTTTATTCCTGGGTTACGGCATTAGTTTCAGTGCCATGCAAGCCAACACGATTACTGACGCACTCAACCACACTTTCGAGTTATCGCCGGTATATTCTGGTGCGGTTATTACCTTTATTGCTGGCATCATCGTTATGGGAGGTCTTCGCAGTATTGCGCGTTTTGCTGAGTTCGTGGTGCCGTTTATGGGATTGGCATTTATTTTATCCGCGGTGGTGGTCACCATTATTAATATCCAACAAGTACCTGGAGTATTGATGGATATTATTAACTCTGCTTTTGGGTTAAACGAAGCGGCGGCTGGCGCACTGGGTGCTGCGATTAAAAACGGTATTCAACGCGGTTTATATTCTAACGAAGCCGGCGCCGGTAGTGTGCCGCATGCCGCAGCTGGTGCCACACCGGTTCCTAATCACCCGGTTGCGCAAGGTTACGTACAAATGCTTGGGGTGTTTATCGACACTATGGTGTTGTGTAGTTGTACCGCGATTGTGATTTTATTGGCTCAAGGCAGTATTGGCTCTGAAATGGAAGGTATTCGGATCACTCAAAACGCCATGACTTACCATATGGGAATAAGCGGCGATATGTTTGTTGCCATCATTATTACCCTATTCTCTTTTACTTCTGTGGTGGCCAACTATGCTTATGCCGAAAGTAACTTACATTTATTTAAGCTCGACAATATCTATGGCCGCACCATTTATACACTTTTGTATTTAAGCATGGTGTATTGGGGCGCCAATGCCTCATTAAAAGAAGTGTGGAACATGGCCGACATGGCGCTAGGATTAATGACGGTCGTGAACATCAGCGCCATAATGCTGTTAACCCCGACCATCGTAAATTTAACTCGCGATTATCAAGTTAAACTTAAAACCACTAACAAGCCTGAATTCAAACTGGCCGATGTAGAAATACAAGGTAAAACAGAAGACGGTGTGTGGTCGTAGCCTGTAATCAACGTATTTTTACAATAGAGTTAACTTGAGTGTAATTTAGTGGTTAGTTTTAAAGCGGAATTGAATAAATCAGTTCAATTCCGCCCCTATATTTACAATAGCGCCATTACGACCACACTAATACAACAGAACTATGACAACAGCTCTATGACAACACCACCAGTAAAACATAAGCCTGCTTTCCGTTACGTTATCTCCTACTCTATTAACTTTTCAATTAGTCCAGCATTGAAACTGCATTGTTGATTAATCGACATTATTTGCTCAGTTCATATCACATCCATAATTAACCATAATCAGCAGCAATAGCCGTTATGATTAAAAAATTGCCAAAAGGTACTGGCCTTATCTCATAGGGTTAACGTAAAATAGAAGGCTAACCAAAGAGGATGTAATGGCTAATATTTCTAAATTTGATCGCGAAGACGTACTTGAAAGAGCAAAGAATCTGTTTTGGCAGAAGGGCTTTTTAGCCACATCCACGCGAGAAATTCAAACGGCTATGGACATGCGACCAGGCAGTATTTATGCCGCTTTTGGTAGTAAAGCTGATTTATATCAAGCGTCACTTACGCGTTATGCCCAAGCTGGCGAACAGAATTTAAATAACATGTTAGAACAGCACGATCGTGCGTGGGTCGGATTAACCCATTATCTACGTGGACTTATTAAACCATGCTGTGAAGGTTCACCTAGCGAATTGTGCATGTTGGTAAGAACGTTATCTGAATTAGATGAATCTCATCTTGATACATTAAACGTTGCCCGTGAGCTGCTCAGCAAATTTGAACAACGATTTGCCAGTATTATTGACCAAGCTAAACTTGAAGGCGACTTACCTGCCCATTTAGACAGTCAACTTACGGCTAAAAAAATTCAAATCAATATTATTGGTTTACGCTCTTATTTAAAAGCTACCGATGACGTTGATATGGTGAGACAACAGCAAGAAGAGTTTTTTACGCAACTCGCTAGCGTTTAACCACAAAAAAGCGCCTTATTAAGGCGCTTTTTTAATTCACGTTTTAACTCACGTTTTAGTTGATGCCTTGATTACCTTGCTCGCTAACGTCTTCTTGAGTACTGTGTTGCGTCTCAATTCAGATAATAATATTAGCCAATATTAATTGCGCAAATAAATATCTGTACGTTACAGGTTACTTGCGAGTTGCTCTTAACATCCACGCTGTTTTTTCGTGTATTCGCATGCGATCAGACACTAAAGCAGCAGTTGACTCATCGTCAGCAGCTTGGGCTAACTTAAGCACTTGTCGCGATGTTTTAACCACTTGTTCATGGCCTTGGGTCAGTAAGTCAACCATATCAGCAGAACTCGGAACACCTTCAACTTCTTTAATTGAACTCAGGCGAGCAAACTCTTTATATGTTCCCGGTGCAGCCACATCCAAGGTACGAATACGCTCGGCAATATCATCAACCGCTACCGCAAGCTCAGTGTAATGTTCTTCAAACATTAAGTGTAATTCGCGAAAATGTACCCCTGTGACATTCCAATGGAAATTATGGGTTTGCAAATAAAGTGTATAAGAGTCGGCCAATAAGCTTTTTAAACCTTCGGCTATTTTTAGTCGGTCATCTTTTTTTATACCAATATCGATGTCAGTCATTTTATTCCTCATAAAGTAGAATTAATTAGTCATAACATTACAGCATTTGTATAAATGGTGATTACAAGCCAGCAAGCTCAACAATACATTATTAACAACTTGCTTACATTGTATCCCAGCGTGTCTTTGTCGTCGTTTTATGACACCAACGAAAACAGTTCACGCTGTTAAAACGAATATCACACCACTAATAAAACTGAACTCAATTCAAATAATGTTCATTTATAAAACAGATATATTAATTGAACGTCTACATGAATTAACGTAATAAACTCGTGTAAACCAACTCATCTCGAATCTATTCATTACGGTTTCGCTAACTCATCGTTAATGTTAGTGAGTATTTATACTAACATTATCATTTAATGGATCAACCGCTAGCCATTAAACTCTGTTAATACTTTTATCTTAAAAAGTACAAGCAAACATTGAAGTGGATCTCATATTGCTGCACGACGAGGAAACAACACAAAATACATATACATGACCACCACAAGGTTAATCAGCAGCACAATTACACTGAGCATACTAAAATGGCGAATCATTTCATAAAGCTCAAAAGGTAAATATATTGCGCCGCTAAGCAGTGCAAACCATTGGGTCCAGCGCATGTTATGCCATAAACCATAGGCTTCAATAAAGCGCACCGATGTATATACAGCCGCACCAAACGCCATTAACGTCAGACTAGATTGCGATACTGAACCCACCGCAGAAATAAAAATACCAGGGTAATGACTCGCTGGATTTAGGTGCAAATGCCTCACCAACTCAAGCGCTAACGCAGACAGATTTTGGCCCGTGTAGACATGCAAGCCAATGGCAACCAGTAATGCCAGTAAGCCTTTTGTTGCTTCAAGCACCGCGACAGCACGAACGCCTTTATCCGAGAACTTCATTTTGTAGCGTTTCCAATTTCCGGTAAAGCACGTTGGCTTATATTAGCTTGTGATAAAAACGTCTATTAATATTGCCTCGACAAAAAAGCAATTCGAATAAAGTGCTTAGTCGTAAATACCCATTCATTTCTATAATAATTAACGTAAATACTTTTTCCAACTTAAATGTAAAGTTACAAATTTCGGGGCGATAACAGCTCGACTTGTTGATGCTCATCGTCAGTTAGTGCACCGTAATCTCTTGGGTATGACCAACCATAACCCCAGCGAAATTGAGTAGGCAAATAAGGCGTGCCACCCACTCTTACTCCGGCTAACATCAATAAAGCAATTTGTGGCTGACCCACGTTTGTGACACAAGCACGTAACGCTTTATCTGATGCGAGACGTTCATCAAATGTGCCGCCTTTCCAATAGTCGTAATCATGTTTTTGACAGCATGCCAACCATAATTCACTTTGCTCGAAAGTCCCATTAGGAAACGCACTGCAACCATCACTGGTGAAAGGTGTTAGCGCGTCAGCCTGTGCAAAATTGACTAGCATCGACACACTGGCGAAAACCATAGCAGTGCAATTTAAGCAATATTTGTTCACTTTTAACATCCAGCTTTGATTATTCACACATTATGATGCCACAGCAGCGATGACAGTAATAGAATAAAACGTTGCTTGTTGATTGAATCATCTTTCACATCAATGGGTAACGCTTTATAACTGCCAGACTAATGTGCCAGATTAGCAAACCATTTTTGGTACGGTTGATACACGTCGTAAAGCCAATTAAAGACTGCGGTATACACTAAAATAAAGCCTAAAACCCCAGCTTCTAATATTAAGGTGTCAATCAGACTTAATGACAAATACCATGACACTAATGGGATGGTGAAAAATAACATCCCGCCTTCAAAACCCAATGCATGAACGACTCTAATGCCAATTTTACGCTCAACTCTGTCAGAACCGTTGAGCTTATCAAACAATATGTTGTAAACGTAGTTCCAAAAAACAGCAAATAATGACAAACAAATACTCACTATCAACATGTCTGTGCTGTTTTGTTCCACTAACATCGCACTCACTGGCACAATAAAGGCCAACGCTATTACCTCAAAAGACACGGCGTGGAACACTCTTTCTCTTCTTTGCATGTTTATCTCTATTTAATGGTGACGTTTTGGCTATTTTCATCCAATATATAGATACATTGAAGTTGGTAAGTATCGGTAAAAACGATATGTATAGTATTGAACAGCTTGAGGCCTTTGTGGCGACCGTAAAAACGGGATCATTTTCATCTGCAGCAAGAGCGCTTAATAAAGCACAATCAGTTATCAGTCAGCATGTAATAAATCTTGAAATTGACTGTAATAGCGAACTATTTGATCGCAGTGGCCGCTATCCTCAATTGACACTAGCAGGTAAAAAACTACTGCCCCATGCCCAAGTGTTGCTCAGCCAGCATCAACGACTGCGCGATTGCGCCCAAAGTTTAGACCAACAAGCAATATCTGAATTGACGATTGGTTTAGATGAAGGAATACCTCTACAAAATCTGTTCAATATTATTAATGAGCTCGAAGCTAAGTTTCCGACAATTACGCTTGAATTTTTAACCGCATCAAGCATCGATATTATCGATATGATTGATACTGAGCGGGCTGTCACCGGCATTATTTTCAGCGAGTTAACGATCCCGGCTCACATCGATTTTGAATCAATTGGGTCAATTAAATTTGATATGTATGTGGCCAGCACACATCTCTTAGCACAACAGATATATGATAATTTAGCCCATTTGAAATTGCATCGTCAACTATTGATACGGTCACGAAATACTAAATCCAGTAGCTTTCAATTCGCCATTAGCCCAGACGTTTGGTACGCCGACAATTATTATATTTTGCTAGAACTTGCATTGCAGGGCCATGGCTGGTGTTTACTGCCCAATCATATTGCCAATCACTACGTGGATAGCGGGCAACTAGTCATGTTACCGTCTGAATTTAAAGAGATTGGTTGGCAAGCAAATGTTGATGTTATTCAACACCATCGCTACAGTCACGAACCGGTGTTTAAGCAACTCAGACATTCTTTGCGACAATTACTAACGTATTCAGCATGATGATGAACACTTTTAAAAATTGTTATTTGAGTTCACAATAACTTCGCAGTTAATGACATTAAGCGAGAAAGCCTACTATGCAACAGCATCAAAATCCCCTGTTTATATCGCATGGATCGCCTATGATGGCGGTTGAAAACAGCAACACATCGCGTTTTTTACAACGACTAGGCCAACAGCTCCCTACCCCAAAAGCCATTGTGGTATTTTCGGCCCATTTAGATGTCACTGACGATGTGGTGATTACCGCTGGAGCGCGTCCTGAAACAATACACGATTTTTATGGTTTCCCTGATGAACTGTATCAAATTCGCTACCCTGCACCTGGCGCACCTGTATTGGCAAAACAAATTGCCGACACGTTTATGAGTGCAGGTATTAAGGTCAATTTATCTATAACACAAGGTTGGGATCATGGCGTGTGGATCCCACTGAAATTAATGCACCCGCAGGCGAACATTCCCATTGTACAAATATCCATTAATACCCGTGTAAGTGCAGCGCAAAACTATCGTTATGGACAGCTTATAGCATCGTTAAAACACGACAACATTCTTATCATTGGTTCTGGTGGAATAAGCCATAATTTAAGCGAGGTTTTTCGTCAGCCTAAAACACCCAATGGCGTTGATATGATGAATCAATTCACAAAGTGGGTTGAAGAGAAATTAGTAAACAATGATACCGAATCGTTGTTGAGCTACATACAGCTCGCGCCGTTTGCCCAGTTTAATCATCCGACTCAGGAACATTTTTTACCGCTTATTGCTATTTTAGGAGCAAGTGAAGCAAGTGTTGCCAAAAAAATACATCAAGATGTTGAGTATGAATTGTTAGCACTCGATACTTACTCGTTTACTTAAACAGGATGTATTAGATAATAAGCATAGAGTAAAAATTTAAGCTTATGTATTCGCAATATTAATAATAGCTATTGAATAAAATAGCCGCAATCACATGACAGTAATTCAAACATATTGGACGTAGTAGGTAATTCGTCATAAACTGCAATGAAGTCTTATATTTCATTGTCGATACATTTATAAACTCTTCCTAAGTGTTTTTGGTAAAAGCTTGATCTTCATTGAGTTATTTCGCTTATATTACAGTACTGAATACGCTATATTATTAAACATATCTTGCTATAACAATATCATGTCTAGCATGGCTCATACGTTGATAAGTAACCCCAAGGAAACGATTTATGCTGATTGAACATGACATTACTGACGTTTGTGTTGGAATGTATGTGGTCGAAATAACCGAACCCAAAGATACGTTTTCGCTCGCTAAACCTGGTGTGCTTAAAAGCGAACGAGTCATTGAAGCATTAAAGCAAAAATCGGTTACTAAACTGCTTATTGATACCAGTAAAACTGAAGTTATTGTCGAAAAATCCGAGCAAAAAATCAGTGTGCCTAAGTCTCAACCGCCTCGTAAACTCACGCCTGCACGCACCGATGTTAAGGCAAATTTCTTTAATCAAGAAATAGTGAGAGCACGCCAAGTGTTTAATGAGTCAAAAGACATTCAAAAAAAGGTGTTTCATAATGCACAGCATGGTTTGCCTCTGGACATGGATCCGGTACAAAAAATTACCGCTGAATCCACAGATTTAATTTTTAATAATCCAAATGCTTTGTCATGTGTGATTAATATTCGTAATAAAGATGAATATTTATTAGAACATTCTGTGTCTGTGTCCGTGCTGATGACCATGTTTGCCGTGTACAAAAAAATCGACAAAGACATTGTTAATCAATTAGCTATTGGTGCATTTTTACATGATGTTGGAAAAATCATGATCCCAGATCGGATTTTAAACAAGCCGGACAAACTGACCGATGAAGAGTTTCATATTATGAAAACTCATGCCAGTTACTCAATTGAAATAATGAAGAGCACCCCAGGGATCAGTCCGCTGAGTTTAGAAGTAGCTAGCTTACACCATGAAAAACTCAATGGATTAGGTTACCCATTTGGCGTACCAGCAGAAAAAATCACCCTTTATGGCCGCATGATCAGCATATGCGATATTTATGATGCGCTGACTTCACACCGCTGTTACAAACAAGGTTATGCCCAAGTTAAAGCGTTCAGTATTTTGCGCGCGTTAGCGGATAAAAATGAATTAGATAAAGACTTAGTCGATCAATTTATTCGCTGTATGGGCGTTTACCCTGTCGGGTCGGTGGTTCAACTTGAATCAAATAGACTCGCTATAGTGGAAGGTCATAACCCGAAAGACCCTATCCGTCCGTTAGTCAGACCCTTCTATCATTTAAAACCTGAGCATTTTGAAGCAGGAAACAAAATTGATTTAGCCACCGTAACTGACGACTTAATTGTTAAGTGCGTACGTGCTGATGATTTTAACCTGAACATGGAACAAATTATTGAGTATCTAGCTCACGAAGGATAGAGAAATACCATTAAACGAATTTAATGGCATTTTTTGTTTATCAAAAGCTTGCAGCATAAAGCTTGCTCATTCGCTATTTAGATGCAGGCAATACTTTGAGTCCAAATAAATATCGTGTGAGCTTAAACGGCCTAATCACGTAGTAACATAGCAAGGCACACACCATAAAAGCACTCATTAATACACTGACAGATTTAACCGCAATAGACGCCTGCCACTGCACAATATAAAACGCCAATATAACAATCACGGTTTGATGCAGAATATAAAACGGATAGATTAATTCATTGGTTTGATGTAACCATGTTGGCGTCTTTTTAATATGAGCAATCGCAAAACCTGCCATGGTTAATAACCCCGACCAAGACACTAGCGTACAAACTAACCACCATAATTGCCATCGTGTTGTAAGTGACAAATATGGGCTTAAATCAGGTGAGTAATAGTAGCCATAAAACAGGATTGAACTCACGAGCAAACTGACTAAATAAGTGTATCGATGTTCAGCTATTGCCCGCCAAATAACCTCACTTTTAACAAAACACATGCCCGCAAAAAAGAAAAACAGATAGAACACACTTAATGACAGGTTTTCGATATGATGACTGTCTGATGGCGCAACATATTTGAGCGCACCACGTAATACGATTAACACTAAAACTAAAGAGAGTAAGCCAAAACGATGACGACTGATTCGTTCAAGCCATTGTTGTAATTTATTGCCGGTTTGACGTGTTAACCAGTGCCTAAATGGCACAGCAAGCAGCATAAAAATGACTAAAAACTCTATAAACCATAAATGATTACTATCAAACGACAACAGCAACTGACCATACGCCGATGCTAAAGAGCTATATTCACTGATGTTCTCATAATAATTTTGTGGCGGCACAATCAATATCATTCCCACCAGCAAAGGGATAAAAAGCCGGTGAAATTTACTCGATAGAAATTGGCGAACAGGCATTTTTTGCAGTAACAAAAAGCTGGCTGCACCAGCGATAAAGAACAATGTTTGCAGTCTGAGCTGTTCAAAATACACCATGATATCGTCAAGCACCTTGCTCGACTCATTGTTCATTACATGCCAGCCGTCACCATTAAAGGGCATAAACACATGGTGTAAAAATACCGCAAAAATCAATATTACCCTTAACCAATCAAGTTCTGAGTAACGTCTGTTGTGTTTTAACATTTGTTGCATAATCAATGCCTTCCTTTGGCTTATATTTGTAAAATATACTGCATGAAGGATAGCTTATCTTCTGAGATTTACTTTCACCAGCCCATACAGTTCATTATTCCCGGCTAGTTTATAAAAAAATAGCAGATAGCTAGTTTGCTATTTGTTCATGTCACACATCGCAAAGAGTCGTTTTACAAAATTTCCTACAAAATAGGTTAACTCTAAATCAAAAGTATGCAGTAAATACCACTAATAAACTTGGTGTGTGCTACTTTATTCATATCGATATTAATCGGTTTAAATAATGAATACGTTAACCCTTGAATATATCAAAAGCATATTACCGCCACGGCCGGATAACAGTCATAAAATGACGTTTGGCCATGTATTGAATATTGCCGGTTCGCTGCATTACCGCGGGGCAGCTTATTTGTCGAGTTTATCCGCATTACGAGTGGGCGCGGGTTACGTCACCTTAGCCAGTAGCCCATCGGTATGTGACAGTGTGAGTGCATTAACACCCAACATCGTTACTTTTGCGTTACGAACGTTGTCGCCATTATCGGTTCACTCACTACAACGCACAGCAAATCTACATCTAAAAGATGCGCAAATCGTCGATGTACAAACTCTTTCACCACAAGCTGTTTTACAGCTCAGAGATAAATTGACTCAAGCCAGCGCCATTTCAATTGGCAGTGGTTTAAGCATTGGCCAAAGTACCGATCAATGCATCGATATCACAGCTATTAACACTGAGTTAACTGTAGATGTTGACGTGACTCTTTGCACTGAGATGAGCGCAAAGATAAGCACTGACTTGAACTCAGATTTGAACTCAGATTTGAATTCAGATTTACGTTCAGAGTTGCCTATTTGTAATGTCATCAAAGATAATCAACCACACTCAAACGAGTTAATCCCCCCACAAGGGAATCATGGTTTTTTTTACGCCCTACTCAACGAAATACAAACCTGCACAAAGCCAGTAATATTCGATGCTGACGCGCTAAACTTTATTAGCCACTTACTTAACCCACCAGTACCATTCGGAACAACTACGGTGACTTTGCCTAACAAGAGTATTATCACACCCCACCCAAAAGAGCTGGCAAGATTACTCAATATGGATGTCGCAACACTACAAACACAGCGGATGCATTTTGCTCGCTTAGCGGCAAAACAGTTAAATACGATTGTGGTGCTGAAAGGTAAAAACACCGTGATAACTGACGGTAATGATGTTTTCATTAACCCAACAGGTAACAGCGCGCTAGCCAAAGCCGGAACCGGAGATGTGTTAACAGGTATGATTTCAGGGTTTTGCGCTCAAGGCGTTAGCCCAATAAATGCAGCGTGTTTGGGTGTGTATCTGCATGGTTTGGCAGGCAACATTGCTGCAGAGGACTTAAGCCAATATGGCATGTTAGCCAGTGACCTACTTAGCTATATTCCTAAAGCTATTTTAAAAGTATTAGCCATTTAGCCAATGCGAAATCAGCGCGTGATGGTGACCAATACCGAGATGGCTTACCAAAGGCTATATCGTAATAGTGCATGCTATAAATGTTTATTCATACCCTATTTTAAAACACAAAAGTAAATGACCTCTGCATTGATGACTAGTGGTTATATTTCAAATTGTCTTTATATACTCTATTTTTTATTTTAAAAAATACCCGGAAATACTCTGTACTCCGGGTTACCATTAGCTATTTCAGGTTGAGACTATTTAGCAGCATTACGTGCTTCAGTCAGCCAACCGTTCCATTTATCCTGATTTTTGGTAATCCACTCATCTACGTGGCCTTGAATATCCTGGGTACTCTTTTCACCTTCGTTCATCCGAGTATTTTGTTCATTGATATCACTAAGTGGCACTGTAAATACCTCAAAAAATTTCCTTGCTGCCGGATTTTGCTTGGTGAATTTCTTGTTGGCGACTATCTGAATGTCAGACACGACAAAACCCAGTTTTACCGGGTCAGAAACCGCGCCTTCAATTCCATTCACTGTCATCCGTTCAACTGCAGAACTTTGCGCCTTTGTCGGCTTTATTTCAGGCACGTTGATCCACACAACATCCTTGCCTGGCTTCAGTTTAAAAATGGTCCAATTTGGTGCCCAAGTATAGAAGAAGATTGGTCCACCATTTTTATAACCCGCCATCGCCGATGCCATTCCTGCTGCATATGAAGCGGTCACCGGATTGATAGCATCTTTGAGATCGTATACATCCATATGGTGGCTGATTATTTTTTCACATCCCCAGCCTGGTGGGCAGGCGGTAAGATCGGCCTTGCCATCACCATTGGTATCAAATGCTTTCTTCACCTCAGGGCGTTTAAAATCTTCAAGGGAAGTAATGTTATATTTATCAGCCTCTTTCTTAGACACCAAATAGCCCTGTAGACCACCGGCCTTAACCACAAAACCTACTTTTTCGCCTTTGTCATAAAATCCTTTCGGCATCTGGTCATCATGATTTGGAAACCAGCCATTGGTCCAGTAATCAACATCACCGAGAGTCACTGTTTTGTAAAAGATCGGATTCGACAGATCTTTAGGTTTTTCTACATCATACCCAAGTGTTTCAAGGCCTCGTCGTACAAGCGCTTCCTGAAAAAATCCCGTGTCCCACGTGGCTCGCGCAGGTTTGACTGTTACGCCTTCACCTGGCTGGTGATTATCGGCAAGAGCTGCTGACCCTGTCATGGTCATTGCAGCTAAAGCGACACCCATTATTACTTTCTTAATTTTCATTTTCGTTCCTTATTTTTTTGTTGCCATAGATTGGGTCATTATCTTTAAATAATTACCAATAATAGACCTGTACCTTTGGACATAAATAAGCACATTCATTTTTTAGGTCATATTTTAAATAATATGTTGAATTTGAAAGCATTTTTAAAAAGTATGATAAGAACTTAGGCTTGTTCTGTTAAAAAGCATCATTGCCTCATAAAGGGCTACATCATTATCAGCTTTGCCCTCTTTTTTTAAAACGCTGACATACGTTTTACAAAACACTTGGGGGTTTGAATAAAAAATAACCCGTAAGCACTGTATGTGTGCTCCGGGTTACCAATAAGCTATTGCAGGTTGAGACTATTTAGCAGCATTACGTGCTTCAGTCAGCCAACCGTTCCATTGATCTTGGTTTTTGGCAATCCACGCATCTACGTGGCGTTGAATGTCCTGTTCACTCTTTTCGCCATCGTTCATCCGAGTATTCTGTTCGTTGACGTCGGCAAGCTGCAGGGTAAATACTTCAAAAAATTTCCTAGCTGCCGGATTTTGCTTGGTGAATTTTTTGTTGGCGACGACCTGGATGTCAGAAGCAACAAAACCAAGTTTTACCGGGTCAGAAACTGCGCCTTCAAGTCCCTTTATCGTCATTCGTTCAACAGCAGAACTTTGCGCTTTGGTCGGATTGATTTCAGGCACGTTGATCCACACAACGTCCTTGCCTGGCTTCAGTTTAAAAATGGTCCAATTTGGTGCCCAAGTATAGAAGAAGATTGGTCCACCATTTTTATAACCCGCCATCGCCGATGCCATTCCTGCTGCATATGCCGCTTTCACTGGATTGATAGCATCTTTGAGACCATATACGTCCATATGATGGGTGATTATTTTTTCACATCCCCAGCCTGGAGGGCAGGCAGTCAGATCGGCCTTGCCATCACCATTGGTATCAAAGACTTTCTTCACCTCAGGGCGTTTAAAATCTTCAAGGGAGGTAATATTATATTTATCTGCCTCTTTTTTAGACACTAAATAGCCACCCAGACCACCGGCTTTCATTACATAACCAATCTTTTCAGCTTTTTTATCGAAGTTTTTCGGTAGTTGATCGTTATGCATTGGAAACCAACCATTGGTCCAATAATCAATATCACCGAGAGTGACAGTTTTGTAAAAAATGGGATTGACCAGAGTTTTGGGCTTTTCAACATCATACCCCAAAGTCTCAAGACCTCGTCGTACAAGCGCTTCCTGAAAAAAACCGGTGTCCCATGTAGCTCGAGCTGGTTTAACGGTTATGCCTTCTCCTGGCTTGAGAGTATCAGCAAGAGCTACTGACCCCGTCATTGTGATTGCAGCTAAAGCTGCGCCCAGTATTACTTTTTTAAGTATCATTTTACGTCCTTATTTTTTGGGGTTGCCATTGATTGGGTGATTCTATCTAAAATGATTGCTAATAAAACAATCGCAAGACCGCCAACCGTGGCCAAACCAATATCAAGTGTATTTAAGCCCAGAACGACAGGTGCCCCGAGGCCTCCTGCGCCAATCATTGCGGCGATAACCACCATGGAGAGCGACATCATGATGGTCTGATTAAGGCCAGCCATGATGGTCGGAAGAGCAAGTGGTATCTGAACTTTAAGTAAAACCTGCGAGCTTGTTGCCCCAAAGGCGAGCGCAGCCTCGACTAACTCTGGGTGTACCTGCCTGATACCGAGACTGGTTAATCTAACCAACGGTGGCAGGGCAAAAATGATGGTTGCAAGAACACCTGCTGTGTTGCCAATTGAAAAAAGCATCACAATAGGCACCAAATAGACAAAGGCTGGCGTTGTCTGCATCGCATCCAAAATGGGTCGGAGAATGTTATTAACACGATCACTGCGTCCAGCCCATATACCAAATGGCACTCCAACAACAGTACAGAACACAACAGATGAAAATACCATGGCGAGGGTTATCATGGTTTCAGACCAGAAACCAAGCAGACCAATGAGAATCAACGATGCAAGCGTAAAACCAGCAAGTTTGAAACCTGACACCCGCCAAGCAATGACACCAAACAGTGCGATAACAAGTAGAGGTGGAGTTGCCAGAAGTCCATCTGACACACTTGATAAAATGAAGTCTACGGGCCATTTTATCATCTGAAAAAACCATCGATACCCTTCTACCAACCAGTCAACAAGGCTTGTGATCCATGCATCTAAGGGAATAACTCTTTCATCAAAACTGAACATAATATAAAACTCCTGAAGCTAGTATTCTAAGATGCTGACTGCTCAAAATAAGTCCCCTTTTCTGCACGGTTTAAGGTACGAAGAAACAGATTTTTAGAAACAACTCCGCGATATCTATTTTCTGAGTTTACAACTGGAATAGGCCAAGAATGAGATGCTACCAAAGATAAAATGTCCTGAAGGCTATCGGTTTCCTGAACCGATTTAGCTTCTGTAAGGAAAGCATGCTCAAGTTTGCTGGTACCATTCCCCTGGTCAATAGCGTCGCGCAGAGAATCAGAAGAAACAACACCCAAATAACGATGTTCTGAGTCGAGTACATAGGCAAATTCGCGATCTTTCATACTCAACATTTCTAATGTGGCTCTTGGGCTACCTGCTTTAGTATGCCAAACGACCGTTGGCTGGCTATCGCGGGCAATGTCCCCTGCGGAGATAACACCGGTTGGATCCACGCCACGGAAAAATGCGCGTACATAATCGTCAGCGGGATTTTGCAGAATCTCTTCTGGCGTCCCCACTTGAATAACTCGGCCGCCCTGCATGATGGCAATTCGGTCGCCAATACGTAATGCTTCGTCTAAATCATGGGAGATAAATATGATGGTGCGCTCATGACGGTCTTGCAGTTTCAACAGTTCATCCTGCATTTCTGTCTTAATAAGAGGATCAAGCGCCGAAAATGCCTCATCCATGAGCAAGATATCAGGATCAACCGCTAAGCCTCGCGCCAATCCCACTCGCTGCTGCATACCACCACTTAACTCATTGGGATATGCATTCTCCAAGCCTTCAAGTCCGACTTGTTTTAAGGCATCTAGAGCTCGCTCTTCACGCTGTTTCTTATCCATGCCATCAAGCTCGAGGCCAAAAGCTGCATTTTCTAACACTGTCTGATGAGGCATAAGAGCGAAAGACTGAAAGACCATACTGGTTTTGCTTCTGCGAAACCTTACCAGCTCATCCTTATTCATTTTGAGGATATTTTGACCATCAACTAACACCTCTCCAGATGTTGGTTCAATGAGCCTGTTTAGCATTCTTACTAGAGTTGATTTTCCTGAGCCAGACAGACCCATCACGACAAAAATTTCACCTTTGTTTACGGTAAAACTTGCACCTTGTACTGCAACTGTAAGCCCTGTCTGTTCGTAAATTTCTTCTTTGCTTTTCCCTTGTTCAAGTAATTTCACTCCCTTGCGAGGCTCAGAACCAAAAACCTTATAGAGGTTTTTTATTACTATTTTTTCCATAATATTTTCCATGACGCTCTTTTACGCCGTTCTGCTTTTTTGTACTAACGCTACATAAAAAGCACGTGAATAAATTCTGCGCTGTTAAATATTTACCACACACTTTCGCGATATATTTTATACACTAGTCCCTAAACGCTCATCATGTCAATGTTAGTGTTTTCATAAATACAGATAAATCATTGAATTTAATTGTAAAAATACAACAGATATTACCCTCAATTTTAACAGGATAATATTACTGGTTTAGTAACCTATTCGGAGTGTTATTAGCGGTAAAGCGCTTTAATAAACCTTTATAAACGGCTTAACTAGCAATTTTTAAATAGTAGTGGTTAATAAATAGCAGCCCTAATTAGCGGTGCTTAAATAATTAGGCCAAGCTTTATTCAGCTACTGCCAATGAGAAGTATAGCTACCTCTAACATCCATGTGTCAGCGGCTTATAATTATACTTTAAACCGACTCAACTGCTGCTTTAGCATATGGACTTCATGATCTAACTGGTCTCTTTCATCGAGTAATTGTAAGATTAATGCAATGCCACTCCAATCGAGTGCCAGATCACGTTGAATGCGCGTGGCTTTTTTCACTTGATGTAAATTCTCGACACTAAAGCGCCATTGTTCTATTACCTCACCCTCCAGTGGCATGGCAATACTGTGCTCTACAAGTTCAAGTAGTAATGCTGAGCTGATATCGCTGCACTCACACAGTTCATCGCTACTCAACCAACAATCTTGTTCGCTTATATTAATCTGCAGCATCGTTATTTACTCCAACTGGCACGTGGGTCGAATATATTTTTCTCTGCTAATTCAGTCCACAATTGTTTGCTTGCTTCATCTGGCGATGTCGGGACGACTATTTTGAGTACCGCAAATAAGTCCCCATGTACTTTTTTACTGAGTAAGCCTTTTCCTTTTATACGTAAACGCTGTCCTGACTGACTATTAGCAGGGATAGTCAGTTGAATATGACCGGTTAACGTGGGCAGTTTAAGCTTGGTACCCAGCACTGCTTCCCATGGCGCTACGGGTACAACAATACTTAAATCTCGACCATCAACATCAAACATGGGATGAGGTACAAAACGAATTTGTAAGTACAGATCACCGTTATCTGCCTTGGTCGGTCCCGGACCGCCCTGTCCTTTCAAGCGAATACGTTCACCATTAACAACGCCAGCAGGAATTTTAACTTTTAACGATTTAGGTTGCTCAACGATACGACCGCTAGGATCCCGTTGTTGTAAGGTAAACTCGACTGGCTTTAGAGTATCGACCAATGTTTCTTCAAGAAACATCGGAAACTCAATTTCAATGTCTTGGCCTTTTTGAGGCTGAGTTTGGCGCTGTCTATGTTGGCTACCTTGTTCAAAACCTCCGCGGCTGGAGCCAAAAATTGAACTAAAAAAGTCTGAAAACTCTTGATCGGTTTGTGGATCGCTTTGCTGTTGTCCCCAGGTTTGCCCTGCACCATTCGCTGCGCCTTGATTGGCATAACGATTTTGGGTTCTATTAAGGTGATGATGACGTAATTCGTCATACTCGGCACGCTTTTTAGTGTTATGTAACACCTCATAGGCTTCACCTATTTCTTTGAATTTGGCCTCTGCATCTGGATGTTTACTCACGTCAGGATGATACTGCACGGCGAGTTTTTTATAAGCGACTTTAACCGCTTTATCATTCGCTTTAGGATCGATGCCTAATACAGTGTAATAGTCTTTAAAATTCATTTTATCCCCTCACAAAAAGCAAGTTTGCAACGGATCATTAGACAACTTTGAACCCATCTACATTAACGAGTTTAGGCCCACAGACAAACAACACGCTTGATCTTGATCAACTCTATTACAGTATAACGAGTTTAGTTAATGAGCATTACATGATTAAAAAAACATCTCTCTTTTAAAAGAACAGCAACAACATAACCCTATGAAATGGATTTATATCAAACACATTATACGTTTAGGGTTGTTCGCAAAAAGTGCCCATATTGGTTAGCGATATTTAGCTAACTCAATGACACAAAAACAGTACTATCATCTAGTTTTGGTCACGATGTCACCTTGACACAACAGCACGAAAAAACAGTGTCAGCAGCATAAACTCGGGGGATTAAAAATCAGCATTAGTGAAGAGTAAACTCATCATTGTGAGTGATTTACCTTGATATATCTCAACAAGTTGACTCAGATCACATTGCTGTTGCAGCTTAGTATTACACTTAATTTAAATGACACCTCAAGTGTGGCGTGTGCTATCGACTAACTTCACGTTCTCCAGCCTTGTATCGATGCTCAAATAATGAGAGGCCCATAATATGACATCAGATAAACAACAACCGACAACATCACACGATACTGATATTCGTCAAACGTTAGGACTCGATAAGTCTAGTGCAAAGCACAAGTTTGCGGGTAAATGGTTTTGGATTGTTGGGGGGATTGTTATTGTTATCATTGTAGTATGGCAAATATTCACTAACGGCCAATCGCAAACTATTCACTATAAAACGGCCAATGCCAACCGTGGATTATTGAGTATAACGGTTACCGCTACTGGCACGCTCGAACCCGTCAATCAGGTTGAAGTGGGCTCAGAAATTTCTGGCACAATTAAAACAGTATTGGTCGATTTTAATGATTACGTTAAAAAGGACCAAGTACTTGCGCGCATGGATACAGATCAATTGCAGGCCAAGGTAAACCAAGCTAAAGCATCTCTTGACTGGGCAAAAGCGCAGGTTAAACAAGTTGAAGCGACCATTATCGAAACCAAAAACAGCTTAAGTCGTTCCCGAAAACTCGCTAAAACGGGCATGTGTTCAGTACAAGAATGTGAAGCATCACAAGCGACATATGATCGCACTGTAGCCAATCTTGCAAGTGCTAAAGCCCAAGTCGTACAGTCGCAAGCAGCGCTTGATTCAGAGTTAACCACACTAGCAAAAGCCACCATACATTCACCGATTAATGGCATTGTGTTAATTCGTGATGTTGAACCTGGGCAGACCATGGCTGCCTCATTTCAAACACCGGTGATGTTTACCTTGGCTGAAAACCTCACTCAAATGGAATTACACGTAGACGTAGATGAAGCCGATGTTGGCCAGATTAGCGTGGGACAAGAGGCATTGTTTACTGTGGATGCTTATGCCAATCGAAATTTTCCAGCCAAAATTTCAGAGGTTCATTTTGCTTCTCAAACCGTTGATGGTGTGGTGACCTATGAAACCGTACTAATTGTCGATAATTCAGCCTTATTACTGCGTCCTGGGATGACGGCCACCGCGGATATTTTAGTTAAACAAGTATCCGATGCATTGCTGGTTCCCAATGCAGCCTTGCGTTTCAGCCCTCCAGAACAGGAGCAACAAGCCGCTAGCAGTGGCGGCTTAATGAGTAATTTACTGCCACGCCCCCCAAGCAGCTCACAACCTCAAGAACACGTAGTAAACAGCAACAAAAATCAACAACACATATGGACACTACGCGACGGCCAACCCATTTCCATAGAAGTCACCACCGGATCGAGTGATGGAATTAACACTGAAATCACTGCTGGCGACATTGAAACGGGCATGGCATTAATTATCGATACCATCAGTAACAAACAGTGAAGGATATGATGCAAAGCCAGAAACCCTCCCTGATTGAGCTCAGGGATGTCACCAAAGTTTATGGCTCAGGACAAGCAGAGATGCAGGCCTTGGGCGGAATAGATTTAACCATCGAGCGCGGCGAGTTTGTGGCGGTGATGGGGCCTAGTGGCTCAGGAAAATCAACCTGCATGAATGTGCTAGGTTGCTTAGATACACCAACTGCAGGCAGTTATAGGTTTGATGGTATTGATGTTGGTTCGTTAACTCGCGATCAATTAGCATTACTAAGACGTAACTATCTCGGTTTTGTGTTTCAGGGATTCAATTTACTCAACAGAACATCTGCACTGGAAAATGTTGAATTACCACTCATCTATCGAGGCATGCCAGCTGCTGAGCGTCGTGAGCATGCATTGAATGCACTCAAAGTAGTAGGCCTTAACGGCTGGGAAGATCACACCCCGGGAGAATTATCTGGTGGCCAACAACAACGAGTAGCGATTGCCCGCGCGATTGTGACTCAGCCCTCGGTGTTATTAGCCGATGAACCCACGGGTAATTTAGATTCATCGCGCAGTCGAGAAATCATGGAACTGTTAAGCTCATTTAATCGCGACCAAGGCATCACCATCGTAATGGTGACTCATGAGCCAGACATGGCAGCATTTGCCAAACGCCAAATACACTTCCTTGATGGCTTAGTAGCTCATGATGCCAACAACCAAGGGCACAGCTGATGTTATGGAATGCTTTATTATTGGCTATGCGAGAAATTCGTCGCAATGTTATGCGGTCATTTCTTACGGTTTTGGGTATTGTCATTGGCGTAGCGGCGGTGATTATTATGGTCACTATTGGTGGAGGTGCAACACAACAGGTGACACAGCAAATTTCGAGCCTGGGCAGTAACCTGTTAATGGTCTCTCCTGGTCAGCGGATGGGAATGGGTCAGCGATCTTCAGCATCGGCATTTCGTCTCGATGATGCTGAAGCTATCAGCAGAGAAATAAGCAACATCAGCGCAGTTGCTCCCTCCGCATCGCAGAGTGTTACCGTCGTTTTCGGCAATGAGAACTGGAGTACCAGTATTAGTGGTTCAACCAATCAACTTTTTGAAGCCGGAAACTGGGAATTTAAATCGGGGCGTCAGTTTGTCGAAAGTGAATTACGCGCAGGCAAGGCGGTTTGCATAATAGGAGAAACCGTTCGCAAGGAATTGTTTGGGGAACAAAACCCAATTGGACAAAAAATCCGCCTAGAAAAGCTGTCATGTGAAGTCATAGGGCTACTTAATTCCAAGGGGCAGTCAACAATGGGAATGGATCAGGACGATTTGGTGGTGATTCCGTTACGCACTTTTCAACGACGACTAGCGGGTAATCAGGATGTCAGACTGATCCAAATATCAGTTAAAGATGGCGTATCAACCCAGAAAGTAGAACAAGCTGTGACTGAATTGCTGCGTGAACGTCGCCATATATCAGCCAATGAAGATGATGACTTTTCGGTAATGGATCTAAAAGAAATCGCCAATATGCTAAGTGGTACAACACGAGTATTAACTATGCTACTGGGTGCCGTTGCTGCAGTGAGTTTACTGGTTGGCGGCATTGGCATTATGAACATCATGTTGGTGTCGGTCACTGAACGAACACGAGAAATCGGCATTCGCCTAGCCATTGGCGCACTTGAACGAGAAGTCCTATTACAGTTTCTGGTCGAAGCCATTGTGCTGTCTTCACTCGGCGGAATTGTCGGCATTATACTGGCATTGGCAGGCTCAGTTGCGCTAGCAAATTTAATACAAGTTCCGTTTGTATTCAACATGAGTATTGTGGTGGTATCGTTTCTATTCTCTGCAGCTGTAGGCGTCATCTTTGGGTATTTCCCTGCCCGTAAAGCCGCGCAACTAGATCCAATAGAAGCCCTGCGTCATGAATAGCCTTTATCCTCAACGCAAATTCGGTTTATTGTGCTTCTATGGTGCTAATTACCTACCAATCAGCGCGAGATAAATCAACCGGTTATACTGGAATCTAGTTAACAACTCTAATGAACTCGAAGAGTGAATGTCACCTTTAATGTCAATAATCCACATTGTCATTTGTTTAAGCAAATTAACTCAATATCTGACCACACAGAAATGCTTTACGGACAATAGCAGAACAGCAGTGCTACTATGGCGAATAACCTAAATAGATTATCGTTTGCCTTGGTTACATCACTATCATTACCGGTTAATAAATGATGATAACTAATGGCCTCTGCGACAGCGATATATTCGACCACAATGTCGAACGTCAATATTGTCGTGTTTACTCGTATAATGCTAAATAGATATTAACAATTCTTTAGTCATCACAAACTAGCAGGTCTATTCATGACAGCCGAAGTACTCGAAATTCAGAGCTTTATTGCTCAGTACGCCCCCTTTGATCAGCTTCCAGAACAAGTCTTAATTGACGTTGCCAAAAGCGTTGAGATTTCTTATTACCGCACAGACAGCATGATTGTTAACTTTAATGACAACATTAAAGAGCTGTATATGATCCGCAGCGGAGTCGTAGAGTTATATCGCCGTAAAGGTGAACTTTATAATCGTTTAGATCAAGGTCAGTTATTTGGGCAAATGGGCTTATTAACCAATAATAAAGTACGTTTCCCCGCTAAAGCAGTAAAAGATACGCTGGTTTACTGTATTCCTGAGTCTGTATTCAATGACTTATGCGAGAATTATGATGATTTTGCTGATTTCGTTGAAGCTGAGGATACCACCCGTTTAAAACAAGCGGTAAAGGGTAAAACCGATGATGCTAATGCACTGACCACCTCCAAAGTGAAAACCTTAGTTACCAGAGAACCTGTGGTTCTATCGTGCCATAGCTCCATACAAGTGGTGGCCAAAATAATGGCCGAGCAAAACATTTCTGCGGTATTAATAAATGACCCTGATATTGATGATCAACAAGATAGCAGTTTTGTGGGTATTATTACCGAACATGATCTCTGCGCTAAAGTCATCGCTGCCGGAGTTAATGTAGATAATCCTATTTCACAAGTCATGTCGACCAATTTAATATCGCTGGATCATAACGCATATATTTTCGAAGCAATGTTGCTTATGCTGCGCAATAATATTGATCATCTGCCTATCTTAAAAAATAAAAAACCGATTGGTCTTATTGAAGTTGCGGATATCATTCGCTACGAATCACAAAATAGTTTGTTGTTTGTAAGCAGTATCTTCCAACAAAATAGTTGCGAAGATTTAGTGCTACTTTCTGCGCAGTTAAAAAACTGCTTCGTACGCATGGTTAATGAAGATGCCAATTCACACATGGTCGGACGGGCAATGTCTGAAATTGGTCGTAACTTTAAACAACGTTTGTTAGAACTAGCAGAAGAAAAATTCGGCCCACCGCCTGTTCCTTATTGCTTTTTAGCACTGGGGTCGATGGCCCGTGATGAACAGCTAATGGTGACCGACCAAGATAATGCCATTATCCTTGATAACAGCTATAACGCTGCGTTACATGGTGAGTATTTTGCGAAGCTAGCAGATTTTGTTTGCGATGGTTTAGCCGCCTGCGGTTATAGTTACTGCACTGGTGATATTATGGCAAGCAACCCAGAATACCGTAAAACTCGTGCTCAATGGGAAGATTGTTTCGGTGATTGGATAGAAAATCCTAACCCGCAAGCTTTATTAAACTGCTCTATTTTCTTTGATCTTACCGGTGTTTATGGCCGAGTAAAATGGGCGGAACAGCTAAATGCATTTATCTTAAGTAAGGCCAAGAAAAACAACCGTTTTCTAGCCTGTTTAGCGCACAATGCCCTCAACCGAAAACCACCACTTGGATTCTTTAAAGATTTTGTGATGGAAAAAGATGGTCGTCATAACAACTCTATTAATTTGAAACGTCGTGGTACTGCACCATTGGCAGATTTGATCCGAGTACACGCATTAGCAATCGGCTCGCAATCGCAAAACTCATTTGAACGTTTAGAAGATATTATCGACGCAGGCATTCTGCCAACATCAAAGGGCGAAGATTTACAACATGCTATGGAGCTTATCTCTCTGGTACGTTTACGTCATCAATCAACGGATATAGAGTCTGGGATTGAGCCTGATAATAATATTGAACCTGAAAGTATGTCAGATTTTGAAAGACGAAATCTTAAAGATGCCTTTTTAGTGTTAAGCAATGCGCAAAACTTTTTAAAATATCGCTACAGTTCGAACAAACTTTAAAGGTTAACTCATGACTAATTTCAGTAACCAGGCGATTTTAAACTGGCAAGCCTTTCTAGAATTAAAAGTGCAAAACAGTAAAGATAGACGCCTGCATGATTTCTATCATGCGGGAACTTATCACAATGAAACACCATTAAGTGATATTGAGTTTGTCGCATTGGATTTTGAAACAACTGGTTTAGATTCACAGAAAAACAGCATCATTAGTATTGGCTTAGTGCCATTTACCTTGCAGCGTATTTTCTGCCGTAAAGCAAAAAAATGGTATCTCAACCCTAAAGATAAATTACAAGAAGACTCTATTATTATTCACGGTATCACCCACTCTGATTTACAAGATGCGCCTGATTTACTATTGATTTTAGAGCAGCTTTTAAATGAATTAGCCGGTAAAGTCGTGGTAGTGCATTATCGTCATATTGAGCGTGATTTTCTTGATCATACGCTACGCATGTTGATTAATGAAGGCATTGTGTTTCCGGTTATCGATACCATGCAGATTGAGGCTAATGTACAACGAGAAAAATCGCAGGGATTATTTAATTTCTTTAAAAGAAAACGCACAGAATCAATTCGCCTTGCAAATAGTCGTGAACGTTATCATTTGCCCGCTTATGCCCCTCATGATGCGTTAACTGATGCCATAGCCACCGCAGAGTTATTGCAGGCTCAAATTAAATATCATTTTAGTCCCGACACTGCGATTAAAAATTTATGGTTATAAAGTTTAGCTGAACAGAAATATTGATGAAAAAAAAGCCGATGAATTAATCATCGGCTTTTTTGTGTGAATTATTAAGTCCTGAAATGTGTTTGCACTTTAAGGACTTAATTTCAACAATTAGCTTTTATTATGCTTTTCGGTACGCATACCCATCAACAAACTGACACACATAACCAATAGAATAATGGTAAAGGGTAATCCAGTTGAAATAGCACCCGCTTGAAGTGCTTCAATCGCCTGAGTACCACCAACCCAAAGTAATACAGCTGCAATAGCACCTTCTATTACAGCCCAAAAGATGCGTTGAGGGATCGGAGCATCAATTTTACCACCAGCAGTAATACTGTCGATAACTAGTGAGCCTGAATCCGAAGAAGTAATAAAGAAAACGAGCACCAATAGCACAGCCAACATCGATAACAGATTACCTAAAGGCAACGAATCAAACATTTGGAACATAGCTAGCGGAACTTCAGTTAATCCCTTACTGCCCAATGTACCCACATTATTGATAACTTGATCAATTGCGATACCACCAAATACAGACATCCATAAAATAGTGACTACGGTTGGCACAATCAATACAGTGGAAAGAAATTCACGTACTGTACGACCGCGTGAGATACGAGCAATAAACATACCCACAAATGGTGACCATGAAATCCACCACGCCCAATAAAACACAGTCCAACCGTGCATCCAAGCTTCGTCTTCACGACCGATTGGATTACTCAATGGAATAATATTCTTTATATAACCCATTACCGTTGTTGGAATTGTACCCATTGAAACAGCAAAAGTAACAAGTGCTACAAAAATGAGTAAAGCAACAGCTAGTAACATATTGATATTACTAATGACTTTAACGCCGCCTTCAAGGCCGCGTACTACCGAGATAACAGCTAACAACGTCACTACTACAATAATAGTGATTTGTAGGGTTAAGCCGGCTTCAATGCCAAACACATGATGGAATCCAGCTGCAGCTTGTTGAGCACCTAAACCTAATGAGGTTGCTAGACCAAATAATGTGGCTAATACGGCGAAAATATCAATGATATGTCCAGGCCAGCCCCATGTGCGGTCACCCAATATAGGGTAAAAAGCCGAACGAATAGAAAGCGGCAAACCTTTGTTATAAGCAAAGAAAGCCATAGACAGCGCTACCACGCCATAAATTGACCAAGGATGTAATCCCCAATGGAACATTGTGGCACCAAGTGCAAGTTCTGCAGCTTCAGGTGTATTAGCAACCACATTCAATGGTGTTTCATACCAGCCGGTGTAATATGCTAAAGGTTCTGCAACGCCCCAAAACATCAAACCAATACCCATGCCTGCAGCAAAAAGCATTGCTATCCATGACAGTCTTGAATAATCAGCTTTTGCATCATCTCCGCCTAGGCGAATTTTACCAAAAGGAGAAACGATTAATGCTAAGCAAAAAATCACAAAAATATTAGCAGACCACATAAAGAGACTGTCAAATGTGCCGATAATTTGCCATTTTAAGCCATCTAAAAACTCTTTTGATGTTGCCGGATCGATAATTAAGATTGCAATTAAAAAAGCAGCGATTAACCCTGCGCTTATCCCAAAAACGGCGTTATGAATATCAAAGCCCCATTTTTGGATGTTATCCTGTCCAACAGTATAATCGGTATTATCTATACTGTATTTGTCCTTATTTATCTTCATAAACCCTCGGTTAGAGCCGCCTTGCCCTATTGATTTGATACTCGATTGCATCTTAGATAAGGATTTTAACAAAATCGGAAGGTGATTTCAGTCTTATTTCATTATCAGGTTAATTTTAAAATATAAAACATATAAATAATCATATATTTAAATAACACAAGCTGCATTTTCACTTAACCGAACATGCACCGTTCATCAAATATCCGCAATATCTTTGCTCTTCCTCAGAAAATAGCTACTTGCAGTAAAACATTAATGCCGTTTAGGTGTAGTGTTTGCTTATGTTTGCATAAGCAATTACAGCTCATTCATCAATCACTCTCAGCACATCGTGGACATTGTGAGTTTATACAGCTTCGCCTAGTGGAAATGTCTGAGCCAATCTTGCTACCACTTTCACTACAATTTAGGCCTAAATTTAGACATCCTCAATATGTAGCCAAGCTACCATTAACTCTTAATGAGTTAATGGTAATGTTCTTATGGGTAATGAAAAAACGGTATGGTTCAGGGCTGTTTCTCCAAGGTATTAATTTGACCTTATTTGAATTTTTATTTTTAAGCGGGGAATGTTCAATGTTATTGGCGCACAGCAACTAAATATAATTTTGGCTGCTGTGCATTAGGTCTTTAGTCAATGAATTAACAACATAATTCCAATGTGTAGATTTTTATTGGTTGCATGCACATAAAATAATAATCATGCGCCGGATAGCGCTAATTATTTATTACTCTTCTGCCTTGTAACCAATTCTAAACCCACCCCAATGCTTTCCATTAACGTAAATAGGTGCAGACAGATCATGCATCACTTCACCGGTATCACGCTTATAAGTTTGCAGTAAAAAAGTTTCGGTGTTGCTGCCGCATCGCTTGCCTGTTGGGTCATCAAAAATACGCTTGGTGCGATTACCAGCAAGGTCTTGTTCCCGATTTCCGGTTAAAGGCTTAGAAAATTTGAGATTATGGGTAGGGAAATAGCCTCTTACATCCACAGCTCCTGCATAAATAATATCTGCGTTATTTTTTAAAATGACCTCTTGAATGTTAGGTAAATTTGAGTCTGTAAAACGGTCAAAACCGGTGGTGAATTTTTGCGGGTCGGTTTTAGGGATTGGTTGGTAATTTGAGTCAAATAACTGTGCTTGTGTAAGTGAACCTTTTTCCAAAGCGTATTCAAAAATGGTTCCGACATCAGCCGCTGCATTAAGCGCGACATTAGCAATAATTGCGTGTTTATCCGATAAATCGAAACTCTGCAGATGACGAAAAATCTGTTCGGCAAAGCCACTGAGTTCAAGAACGCGATCTGAAGCTTCTATTAAGTCGGTATCAACTTTGAGTATAGAGGCCCCTATTCCTTCAATATTTGCACCAATACCATTGGTATTATCAACGGTTAACCCTACCGTTTGATCCATTTGCAGCATTTCGCTTGCTGCACCGGCCATACTTTCTTGGCTCGCTTGTGTGAGGATATAGATCTCATTCATGCGTTGAGAGAGCTTCCCCCCCATCTCACTCACTCGTTGCATTGCTTGTACTGATTGAATGCTATTCTCGCCAATTTCTGACAACAATGATTCGATACCTTGCGTTGCTTCAGCCGTTTTATGTGCCAGATTGCGAACTTCATCGGCTACCACGGCAAATCCTCTGCCTTGCTCACCGGCTCTGGCGGCTTCAATTGCAGCATTGAGGGCCAACATATTGGTTTGATCAGATAGTTGATTAATAGTGTCGGTGATACTGCTTATAGCATTGGCTTTATTTTTAAGTTCGATTAATAACACTGCCGTTGATTCAATCTCAGTAGACAGGATGCGTTGCTGTTCATCGACTTGTTTTATTTCTTTGGCGTAGCTGGAAGCTTGGGTATTTGCTTCTTCAACCAGTAAGCGTACTTGGGCGGATTGGCCTAGAAGTTGTTGAGCACCTTGCTCTAAATTACCTGCTCGTTCTGATATTTCTTGAACATGCTTAACTTGTAACCCCATTGCATGTGCTAGTTTTTCGATAAAAAATGACACTTCAGCCCCACCAATGGCAATCCGAGTGGCAGCTTTGCTAATACCACTAGCAACATGCTCATCTTGTTGAGATGACTCAAGGATTTCTGGGCTAGTTTCTTTTTTGTGGGTAAGCAGTAACGTGGCCACAGATGTGAGTGCGATCAACAATGCATACAGCCAAGGAGATAGAGTGAAATAACTCAGTAGCACAGTGATAGCAAATACCACTAAACCATTAATAAAAATTGTTCTATTTAGCATGAATACTCCAATCCTTTTTTATTCAGGTTAGCATTGTCTATGTCATTGTAGGCTATCGACTTTGGTCTATGGCTAAACGGTCATCTCAATCTAAGGCTTAAACCGTATTTATGACGCAATAGAGCCACAGCAAGAACTTGATATTGCATTTATTTGTGTACAAACCACGACATTAAGCATCAAGTGATCAATTCGAGCATTTTAGTGTAGTTTACAGATGCAACGATTCGACCAAAAATGCTGCTCTAATAGCAAAAGAAGTGCTAATGAACCGTTGTTTGTTATTAATCGAACACATGAATAACTTCACGGTTGACCGCAAAGAAATCCCTGGGAGTCATTCAGACAAAACCTCTTCACATTTGAGTTAAATAAAGTATTAGTTGCTACATCAATCGATGTAAAAGTGTAGTTGATGGATTTTAAACCTTAGATTTAAACCTTAGATTGTAAACGTCAGATTTTTTAACGTTAAACGTTAGGCGTTAACCGTTAAGCTGCATTGTGTATTTGTAACTTCTTGTCACTTTTAACGCTAAACGGTCTGATTATTCAGGTTGTGTGGGAAGGAATGATTATGTTTTATACTAATAAATAGAACTGTTTTTAATGTCGAGCAAAACAACCAAGGTAATATGAGTGATTACTATCGAAGTATATTGTTAATGCTTCACGCACTGTAAGTGCTGCATCAACATTTATGCACCCTCATGTGTATTATTGTTATAGGCAAAATTTCTACTTCCAGCGCCCGCTTGACCAAATTGAGAATAATAACCAAATTCCACCGACGGCAGCACTCAGAAATCCAAGTATGCCGAATAACGGCAAACCAAATAATGTTGGCCCACCATCAACAGTCATCACGATAGAAGATCCAATAATCATAGCCGCTACCACATTACCAATTGCCACTCGACTCGCTGCCCGGTCAAGTTGATTGCCAAAGGCTTTTAATCTCGTTACATCAACATGTAACTGAAATCTACCGCTGCGCGCTGAGCGTAAAAGTTGTTGTAAGTCTTGCGGTAATCCACTTAACAATTCACCGGTATCGACAATGGCTTGCCAACCTCTTTTGGCCAATGCGTCTGGTGCATATCGTTGTAACATTAGCTGGTGTAATAATGGTTTCGCTTCAGACACCATATTAAAGTCAGGATCTAACTGCAGGGCCACACCTTCAAGCGCAATCAATGCTTTGATCAATATAATAATATCAGGGGGTAAGCTAAGACCATATTCTCTAAGCAGTGATATCAGTTCAGTCAACATCATGCTCAAATGGAAATTTTTTAACGAAACGCCATGATACTTATCAACAAACTCTTCAACTTCAAAAGTAAGATTTTCACAATTGAGCGGAGGATCGCCAGCCCAAGTCAATAATACATCAATAACGCGAGGTGCATCCAAATCAACCATGCTATGTAAAAGCGTTACCACTTGATGCCGACGTTCAAAAGACAGTCGTCCAACCATACCAAAATCAATGAATGCGATTCGATTTTCAGGCATATAAAAAATATTACCTTGATGGGGATCTGCATGATAAAAACCATCAATCAAAATCATTTTCAACGCAGCTTGACCGCCATACTTGGCTAACAGTTTTCTATCTAATCCTGCATCTTCCACGGCTTCTACATTTCGCCCAGCAATACCATCAATAAACTCTTGAACATTGACGCGTTCACTGCACCACGACCAATACACTTTAGGAATAATGATGTTAGGATTACTTTTGAAATTTTTAGCCACCCTTTCAGCATTGCGACATTCAGCCAGTAAATCCAATTCCCGCCTTAGAGAATGGGTAAATTGGCGTACTACCTCACGAGGTCTAAAACGGCGCAATGTCGGTGACTCTGACTCCATCACCTCGGCAATACGGGCAAGTAAACGTAAATCGGCTTCGATAACGGGCATTATGCCTGGCCGGCGAACCTTAATAATCACTTCAGCGCCATCATGTAGACGAGCTCGATGAACTTGGGCAATCGATGCGGCAGCAAAAGGAGTTGGATTAAATTCGGCAAAAGCCTGTTGCGGACTACATCCTAAGTCTTCGTGTAATTGTTTACAGATCAATTCAAATGATACCGGCGGTGCATGATTTTGTAATTTTGCAAACTCTACAGTCCACTCTGGTGGAAATAGATCTGAACGCGTAGCAAGGATCTGTCCTAGTTTGATAAAGGTTGGCCCCATTTCAGCTAATGCATGACAAAATCTGACCGGAGATTCTAACTGAGTGATTTCGGCAGCATGCTTCCAATGCAGAGCCTTACCAGCGACATTGAATACATTCGCGAGTCCAAGTCTTCGCAGTACATCGCCAAAGCCATAACGGATTAAGACCGAAGCAAGTTCATTCAGTCGGCCGATATCTCGAGCTGTACCTAACGTCTCCCAAAGCATGCTTCACCTGTCTATTTACTTTTATTTTGGGAAGAATTAGATGCTGATTTCTCATCCATTTTTTGTGCAAATGCATCAAGAAAACCTGCTGCCGCATAAGCGAGGTTACTTGTTATTTTTGCTGCAGAATCTACTCCAGCAGTCACAGTATCGCTTAACCGTTCACTGAATTGTTGGTTTAACAATGTTGAAATTTCAGTTACTTTCTGGCCGACTGCGGTGCCGCTTACTCGACCATGACGAGCCAAATCATTTAAGGTACCGGATACAGCCTCATTAGCCTCTTTGGCTACGTCTTTCAACGTATCTAAAAACATAACTTCAAGCTCACTAAGGTCATTAAGGGTGCGCTGTAAATCCTGTTTACTAAAGGTGTTAGCATGAGAACTTGCTTCTTCAACGGCTAATTTGGATGCTTCTGCCGCAGAACACAAAGCATCATCAAGACCCGCAACAGCCTTCACTAACTTGTCTTGGCTATTGCGACCATGAGCACCTAAACCCGCGCCTTTAACCACGCGGCCTGCAATCTGAGTGATCTCATTGAGATCCAGTTTGCCTTCACTCAATGCTTTAAGAGTAATGCAACGAACGGTTTCCCGAATATCCTTATCTGCCTCAACCGCCTCTTTAATGGATCCTTCGAGATTGTCACAATGATGACTTGTATCACTTTTAACTGTACTCATATTGATCCACCTATAAAACGTCAGGTTGCTAGAATAATCCATTACTATCAGAGTGTTAATAATGCTATTTAACATTTTTTGCTAACCAGCTTTGGCTAAGAAAAGCTGAACGATTCTGATACATAACAGCAAATAAAAATAACACTTACCTAATAAATCTAAGTCAAATGTACTAATGAAACCTTGATGCATCTCAAAAATGTAGCGAATAGCGGACAATATTCACACAACGCTGGAAACTCACTTTTTCTACTGTTCAAATTTGAGTGAATGTTAAACTACATGTGTATATCGAAAGTGCTTCAATTGTATATAAGTCTGGAGTCAGCTTACAACTTGGTAGGCTTAGACTTTATATTCTCCGCTTTATTAAATCAGTAGCTAAAATGTATGCGCTTCAAAACCTAAACTTTGACATACTTTTGGCGGGATGGAAGGATAGCTTGCTTGTGATAAAGAGGAACCTAGGGCTTAACGCTCTACCTTTTGCCCAAACAAAAAGGCCTTATCTTTCGATAAGTTCTTTTGTTAAATCTTGCGGAGGGATAGCTTGCTTGTAATAAATAGGAACCCGTGGGTTCAAAGTCCTATCTTTCGCCCAAACAAAAAGGCCTTATCTTTCGATAAGGCCTTTTTGTTTGAATGTGGCGGAGGGATAGGGATTTGAACCCTAGAACGGGATAAACCGTTGCCGGTTTTCAAGACCGGTGCATTCGACCACTCTGCCATCCCTCCGAGCGGGCGAATAATATGACAATGGCTGTTTTGTGTAAAGGGTAAATTGAAAATATTTTACCAAGTGGTGATTAAACACTCAAGTTAACTGAAATTGCAGTATCGGGATGGATTATTCAATAACAGATAAGCCTCTATACTGAAGATGAACACAGTATGCAGCATGAGTGTTCTTAAACGAGCTCAGCACGGTAGAAGCTCACTAATCAACTTAAGCTGACCATTTTTGTCATTTAAAATGTGATTAAACAGCCGATAGCGGCGACTTTGCTTGATTTGATTAGGCTTAATGTTTACCTTTACTGCAAGTAATTTTGCCAATGCCAAGGATAGCGAGATGCTTTCAGAACAAGCATTCGAGATGATAGATATTGTTGCCCGTGTGGGCAGTTTTACCGCCGCAGCCAATAAATTGAATAAAGTCCCCTCTGCGGTGAGTTATGCCATTAAACAGATTGAAGATGACTTAGGGGTAATATTGTTTGAGCGTCACCATCGCAGTGTTAGTTTGACGCCAGCGGGTGAACATTTTGTGGCGCAGTCACGCGAGATAATGACCAAGCTTAATAATATTAAACGTGATACCCAGAAAGTGGCTAATGGCTGGCGCCCTTCTTTATCTATTGCGATTGACAACATGGTTCGCGCAGACAAAATCAGTGGCTTAATTGCTGATTTTTATCGCCACTTTACCGATATTGAATTGATTATTCGCTTAGAAGTTTATAATGGCGTGTGGGAAGCATTGTCGACGGGTAAAAGCGATATCGCTATAGGAGCAACCTCAAGTATTCCTGTTGGTGGCACTTTCAAGTCGCGCGATATGGGAATGATTCAGTGGTCTTTTTTAGTCGGTAAAAATCACCCGTTAGCTAAAGCAGAGCATGCGTTAACCGATGACGAGTTATTACAGTATCCGTCAATTTGTTTGCAAGACACGGCTCATAATATTGCCCACAGGCCGAATTGGTTGTTAAATAACCAGCGCAGGATTGTGGTACCTGATTGGATCAGAGCAATAAATTGCTTTAGAGAAGGCTTAGGTGTGGGCTATATGCCCTATCATTTGGCTGATATTTTTATTAAAGCCGGCGCGCTAATAGAAAAACAACTCGCCACCCCAAAGCAAGACACAGCCTGCTGTTTAGCCTGGAATAATGCCAATATGACGCCTGCTATGCAGTGGGTGTTAGATCACCTCGGCGACACCGAGAAACTAAAAAAAGAGTGGCTTAGCTAAGCCACTTTTGCAAAATAAGTTTTTGTTAATAACATTACTTATACAAACGTTTATGTTAAATTAGCGACTATTAAGATGATGTTTGTTATGAATTAATTTTTGTTTAATGTACATTGCTTACGCTATACAAAAGGATTTAGCTTCAGAGTGAAATATTTTTTTGTGAAAGATATTTTTCTCGTTGAGCAAATCATTGAGTTAACACCTGGAGACGATAATGAATCAACAATCAGTTATATCACCTAGTCTATCGACTACTGATGTCAACAAAATGCTAAAAAACACTTATATGTTGCTGGCAATGACATTGGCATTTTCTGCAGTAACTGCAGGTTTAGCCATGGCAATCAACATTGGCCCAATGATGTCATTAGGCTTATCACTGGGTAGCTTAGTGTTATTATTTGTAACCCTTAAAAAAGCCGACAGTGCTGCTGCTATATTTTGGGTGTTTGCCTTTACCGGTATGCAAGGCGCGTCGCTCGGTTACATTCTTAACCATTATGCTGGTATGGCAAATGGCCCTGGCTTAATTATGCAGGCATTAGGGTTAACCTCTATCATTTTCGTGTCGCTTTCAGCGTATGCGTTAACCACTAAGAAAGACTTCTCATTTATGGGCGGCTTCTTATTTGCGGGTTTATTAGTAATGATCGGTGCTATGGTCATTAACATATTCGTTGGTAGCTCAATATTATTTATGGCAATGAATGCAGGTATTGCGTTGCTAATGACTGGTTTCATTCTATATGACACTAGTCGTATCGTGAATGGCGGCGAAACAAACTACGTTCGTGCGACTATTTCATTGTACTTAGATTTTTTGAACTTGTTCATAAGCCTACTACATTTAATGGGTATTGGCAGCGACGACTAATCGTCGATAGAGTTCATCAGCAAATTACGTTAAAATGACCCTACATTAGGGTCATTTTTTTTATAATGAGCAAATTCATCATTCAAGTAAACGGCAGCGTTTATGGCTCTACAGCCAGTTTTCGCGCGTTATCATTTTGCCAAAGCGCATTAGCTAATGGCCACCAAATTATCAACATCTTTTTCTATCAAGATGGCGTAACCAATAGTAATGCTCTCACCTGTCCTGCATCTGACGAAATTGATATGCATTCCAATTGGCAATCATTGTCATCAAAACATTCAATACCGCTAACCAATTGTGTGTCTGCTGCGCTGCGTCGTGGTGTGTTATCACCACAAGATGCTACAGAGAATGGTAAACCACAATGGAATAGCAGTGGCGCCTTTACCATGGGCGGTTTGGGTGAATTAGTGGTCGGTATTGAACAAGCTGACAGGTTGATTAGCTTTTAACGTATTAGTGGAAAAGACAATGAAATCACTGGCAATTATGTTTAGGCATGCACCATTGGGTACCACCAGTACCCGCGAAGGGCTGGATTTTGCCATGCTCAGTGCCAGCTTTGAACAACAAGTGAGTATTATATTTACCAATGAAGCGGTATTACATTTACTGGCAGGCCAAACACCTGAGCAAGCAGGATCTAAAGATTATGTAGCGGCATTTAAAGCGCTTTCTCTTTACGATATTGATACCGTGTTGGTGTGTGCAGAGTCAATGCACACTTTAGGATTACAGCCTAATGACCTTAGTATTACAGCGACAGTTGCGACTCCAGAGGTCATTACTCAAACCCTGCAAGCCGCTGATGAGGTATTAGTATTTTGATATTACATCATATCCAAACATCAGTAATGGCTGACGACGCCTTAAGTACATGCTTACGCTATATTCACCCTACAGACAGTATTTTATTGTCTAGCAATGCAGTGAATTGTTTATTACAAACCCAGTGGCAACAAGCTTTAGCAGACGTAAAGCTGTTTGTGCTACAAGATGATGTTGTTGCTAGGGGTTTATTTGATCGCTTGATGATTATTTTAGCCAGTGAAGCTGCGGGCTCTTTTGATATTATTGATTATTCACAATTTGTTGAACAATCTTTGTTACACGATAAGGTGATCACTTGGTAAACTTTTTTGAATTTCATGGCCAACAAATTGAAACCGATCATCAAGGCTATTTAAAAAATGTTAATGATTGGCAAGAACCTATGGCCGCTGTGATTGCCGCCACTGAGAACATTGAGTTAACCGAGCAACACTGGGAAGTCATCCGTTTTGTGCGTGATTTTTATCTGGAGTACAAAACCAGTCCTGCTATACGTGTGCTGGTCAAAGCTATCGGTCAACGTTTAGGAGCGGATAAAGGTAACTCTAAATACTTATATACCTTGTTTCCGATTGGCCCTGCAAAACAAGCAACTAAAATTGCAGGCTTACCCAAACCAGCAAAATGTTTATAGCTGATTAGTACTGACAAAAAAGCCCGCTCAAGATAACTTAAGCGGGCTTTTTAAATGGCTAACCTTAACTGAGGTTATTTGGGAAATATATTTTCTATCACTATAAATGCTGCTTGAGCTAGTTGAACAATTACCAACAAAATAAAAAAGAAGATAACTGATAAATAGATAAGCCTACGATTATCACGCCGACTTGAACCCATTGCTGGTTGTACCACCCCTTATAAATATGTGATCAACTCAAACTGAGTGACACAATTTCCAATACAACGTAGAAGTAAATATGTGCTTGCTGCGATACGGTAACGCCGTTAACACGATTTACGAATTATGGAGTTACTCAACGCGCTACAACATACAGGTCTTTTAGAACGACGAAGGTCTAAAGCTCTATCTTATACACGACTGACAATTAACACCCTAGCCACACTCAGAATGGACCGCGACTAGGACTCTATCAATTGGCCAATCATATTAGCCAATAACATTAACCAATCAGGCTTAAACCGCCCATGTATGGACGTAAAGCTTCAGGTACTGTGATGGTGCCATCTTGATTTTGATAGTTTTCAATTACGGCTACTAACGTACGGCCAACCGCTAAACCTGAACCATTTAAGGTGTGCAGTAAAGCAGGTTTGTTATCTGCTTTGCTACGATATCTAGCTTGCATTCTACGCGCCTGGAAATCTTTCATGTTTGAACATGATGAAATTTCACGGTAGGTATTTTGCGCAGGTAACCACACTTCTATATCAAAGGTTTTACTTGAGCCAAAGCCCATATCACCGGTACATAGCACCATAGTGCGGTACGGTAAGTTAAGTAACTGTAATACTTTTTCAGCATGCGAGGTAATTTCTTCCAATGCTTGCATTGAATGATCTGGATGAGCAATTTGCACTAATTCAACTTTGTCGAATTGATGCTGACGGATCAAACCACGGGTATCACGGCCATAAGAGCCCGCTTCACTGCGGAAACATGACGTTAACGCCGTCATTTTCATTGGCAGCTCACTTTCGTCCACTATCATATCGCGCACATAGTTGGTTAATGGCACTTCAGCAGTTGGGATAAGTGATAAACCTTGGCCTTCTTCAGTAGCGGGTTTAGTGTGGAATAAATCTTCGCCAAACTTAGGTAATTGGCCTGTGCCTAATAAGCTTTCTTCGTTAACCAATAACGGCACGTAAGCTTCGGTATAGCCGTGTTCAGTGGTGTGTAGGTCTAACATAAACTGACCTAAGGCACGATTTAAACGGGCAATTTGGCCACGCATGATAATAAAGCGTGAACCGGTAATTTTAACCGCACTTTTAAAGTCCAATCCGCCTAATGCTTCGCCTAAATCTAAATGATCTTTCACTTCAAAGTCGAATACTTTTGGGGTGCCCCAACGACGCACTTCAACATTGTCGTTTTCATCTGCGCCTACAGGAGCAGATTCGTCTGGCAAGTTTGGCATGCTCATGGCAATGCTATTGATCTGTTGCAACAACTCAGCAAGCTCAGCTTTCTTTGCATCTAGCTGCGCACCTAAATCACCCACTTGCGCCATAATGGAACTGGTATCTTCACCGCGTGCTTTAGCTTGACCAATCGACTTAGAGATTGCGTTACGCGATGCTTGCAAGTCTTCTGTAGCAACTTGTAGCGATTTACGCTTTTCTTCAAGTTTGGTCAAATTATCGACATCAAGAATAAAGCCACGAGTGGCTAAACGCTCGGCAGTAATTTCCAGTTCATTACGCAAAAATTTTGGATCTAGCATGTTGTGAGTTCTTTTTAGTTAAACACGTGAAAATATAAGCTGTTGACCTAAATACACCATAAAGAGACATAAGGTGACATTCAACAACACATTTAAAATAGCTTTATGCCATAAACCTTCTTGCAATAGCAGTAAGGTTTCATTCGAAAAAGTCGAAAACGTCGTTAATGCGCCTAATAGACCAATGCCAATAAGCGCTTTAATTTCAGGGCTAATATGACTCAATTGCCCTAGCGCATAAACGGCGCCCATTAAAAACGATCCCAATAAATTGACTAACAGTGTACCAAAAGGAAAACTGGTTCCAAATACCTGGATCATAAAAATTGAAAGAAGATAGCGTAAAACTGCACCAATTGACCCACCTAATGCCACCAACAACACATTAGTCATAGCGTTTGTCCTCGCTTTGTTGATCAAGTTGGTTTAATTGGGCCAATTTATCTTGAATGCGTTTTTCAAAACCTCTGTTCGTGGGTTGATAAAATTGACTGTGTTGCAGTGATTCTGGAAAGTAATTTTCGCCCGCAGCATAAGCTCCAGGTTCATTATGTGCATAACGATATTCTTTACCAAAGCCAATGTCTTTCATCAGTTTGGTTGGCGCATTACGCAGATGGTTGGGCACAGGCTCGTGTCCCGTTTGTTTTGCTAACTCGCGAGCAGCACCAAATGCACTATAAACGGCATTACTTTTAGGAGCACTGGCTAAATACAATACTGCTTGTGCTATCGCTCGCTCACCTTCAGCAGGCCCAATGCGGTGATAACAATCCCAGGCATTAAGCGCTACAGTCATCGCTACTGGGTCGGCATTACCAATGTCTTCTGAGGCAATTGCTAATAAACGGCGGGCAACATATAAGGCATCGCCGCCACCTTCTAAAATACGGCAATACCAATACAAAGCGGCATCGGGCGCTGAGCCCCGTACAGACTTATGTACTGCTGAAATTAAATCGTAAAATTGATCGCCATTTTTATCGTAACCCGCAGCTTGGTGTCCGGCAACTTGCGTCAGCATCTCGGTGGTAAACGCGCCAGCATCTGCCACTAAATCGCTCATTAACTCAAGCAAATTAAGCGCTTTACGTGCGTCACCATCACTTATGTCGGCCAATTGCTTGGCTACATCGGCAGGTAATATTAATTGGCGTTTACCCAAACCACGTTCAACATCGACTAAAGCTTGAGTGACAATTAAGTTAATTTCGTCAGAGCTCAGGCGATTAATAAGGTAAACACGTGCACGCGACAATAATGCGTTATTGATTTCGAATGAGGGGTTTTCGGTGGTGGCACCGATAAAAATAACTGTGCCGTCTTCAATAAAAGGTAAAAAGGCATCTTGCTGGCTTTTATTAAAACGATGAACTTCGTCGACAAATAACAAGGTACGTTGTCCGCGACTTTGGGCAATGGCTTTAGCTTGTTCTATAGCGGCACGAATGTCCTTTACGCCAGATGTTACCGCAGAAATACGTTCAACATGGGCGTTGGCATAATGGGCAATTAACTCTGCTAATGTGGTTTTTCCCGTACCGGGTGGGCCCCACAGCAACATCGAATGTGCTCGGTTTGCCTCTAGTGCCTTACGCAGAGGTTTACCTTCACCTAATAAATGTGCCTGACCAATGTATTCGCTAATGTCCCTTGGACGCATACGAGCAGCCAAGGGGCGAAAGTCTGGGGCAAAATCAAAACCTAAATTAGCCATAAAACGTCTTAGTTAGCTTGCTTTAAACGTTGATCGTCTATATCAACGTTATCAGGCACGGCAAACTTAAATATGTTTGCTTCGTTGTCTTTCACTTTACGTTGTTGAGTTAAGGCAAATTGACTTAGATTGCCTTGCTCGTCAGTTAAGTTAAATTTAACTAACTGGCTAGCTTCAAAACACACACTCACGGCAACAACATTGCTGTTAAGTTTTTTAGGTTGAATATCAAAACAGGTTGATTTTCCGCTTACGGCACGCTTAGTGACCGAATACTTAGCCCATGTGGCTTCGTCTCTATGCACTAACAAAGCCATAGGTGATGCATCAACGGCTTGAGCAACATCCATCACAGTCACTTCTTCCGCAAAAGGATTATAAATCCATAAATTAGCGCCATCAGCCACAATTAATGATTCGTCTGGCTGAGTTAAATGCCAGTAAAATTGATTCGGATACGCAAGTGCAAATACCCCGCTTCCAGTTTGAATAGGCTTACTGTTAATGTCAGTCACTTGCTGGGAAAATGTCGCATGTAAGCTATCAATATTAGATAGCTTAGTGCGTAATTCGGTTGCGTCATCGGCCATTGTGGCAACGCTGCTTAAACTTGTGGCTAGTAATAGGCTTAATACTGTAATACGTTTATTCATCATCATTCCTATTATGTTCTCGGTGGTGGCGGAGCCAACACTTCACGATTACCGTTGTGGCCTTGGGCTGTCACAATACCTTGGCTTTCCATCATTTCAATAATGCGGGCGGCGCGATTGTAACCAATTTTAAATTTACGTTGTACGCTAGAAATTGAGCCGCGGCGAGTTTCGGTAACAAATGCTACCGCGTCATCATATAACGCATCCAACTCTTCTTCACTATCGGAGGTTTCACCGGGTAACAGTACTTGTTCACCATCGGTAGCACCATTAAGAATTTCTTCAATATATTGTGGCTTACCACGAGCACACCAATCGGCTACGACTTTATGCACTTCATGATCATCAATAAACGCACCATGAACACGATTTGGCAAACCAGTTCCAGGAGGTAAATACAACATATCACCCATGCCTAACAAGGTTTCTGCGCCTTGCTGATCAAGAATGGTACGTGAGTCAATTCGTGACGACACTTGGAACGCAATACGGGTTGGAATGTTAGCTTTAATCAAGCCTGTGATCACATCAACCGATGGACGCTGTGTCGCTAATATTAAGTGGATACCTGCCGCACGTGCTTTTTGCGCGATACGAGCAATAAGTTCTTCAACTTTCTTACCGACAATCATGATCATGTCAGCAAATTCATCGACGACCACAACAATAGAGGGCAGTTTTTCTAATGGTGGCGCATCGTCTAACATGCTTTCTGACGACTTCCATAATGGATCTGGAATGTACTCCCCTTTGGCGGCGGCTTCTTTAATTTTAAAGTTATAGCCTTTAAGGTTACGTACACCTAATGCCGACATTAATTTATATCGACGTTCCATTTCACCCACACACCAGCGCAGTGCATTAGCCGCCTCTTTCATGTCGGTAACCACTTCACACAATAAATGTGGAATACCTTCATACACCGACAATTCGAGCATCTTAGGGTCAATCATAATAAAGCGGACATCATCTGGGCCCGATTTATACAACAAACTGGTGATCATGGCATTCACACCGACCGATTTACCTGATCCCGTTGTACCAGCAACTAATAAATGCGGCATTTTACCTAAATCAACGACCACTGGCTCACCGGCAATATCTTGTCCTAACACCATAGACAATGTCGACTTGCTGTCTTTAAACGCAGCAGAATCGAGTACATCGCGCATAAACACTGTTTCACGGAACTTGTTCGGTAATTCTAAGCCTACATAAGCTTTACCAGGAATGACTTCAACCACACGCACGTTTTCAGATAATAATGAACGGGCTAAATCTTTCGATAAATTGGTGATTTTAGACGCTTTAACCCCTGGAGCTAATTCAAGCTCAAAACGAGTAATCACAGGTCCAGGATATACCCCTACTACATTGGCGATAATATTAAAGTCAGCCAGCTTTGTTTCAACCAATCGAGCGACTTGCTGCAATTCAGCTTCACTGATGGGATTTTTCTTACGATCAGGAACATCAAGCAATGTAATACTCGGTAGCGGATCCATTTTTTGACGAGCTTGTTGAGGGTTTTGGCCATCAATTACCACAACACCATCAACAATTCGGACATCTTTTTTCGGCTTTTGCTGTGCAACTAATGCCCCTGTTGAATGAGGCTTATTAAATGCTTCTTCAAAAGGCTCATCTGCGATATCGAGATCATTAATTGCAGGGCAATCATTAACGCCATCATTGTCGTCATCAATATCAAAATCGACATCATCTTTTGTCGCAACCCAAGGTGCAAAAGATGTGTCGTCATTATCGAGTTGCATCGACGGCTCTTGGCGATCATCTATATCAAGTTCATCGTCATCAATGTCTGAGACGATAATATCTTCAACAGGTTTAGCCTTGCGACTAAAGAAACTGCGTTTTTTCTCAACAATAGGTGGCGTCTCTATGGTTGGCTTGGTATGAATTGGTATTTCGACTGCCGTTTTGCTCTGCTTATCCAGCGAGGGCTCATTTTGAAGATCAATTTCATTACGGCGCTGGGTAAACTTATCCACTAATGACATAAAACCTTTGGTATCTTCGGTCTCACGTTCACGTTTAAATACTCGAGGTAATGTCCATATTTTTTTGGCTAACCAGATAGAACCTAAACCCGTTAACTCAATAATGGTTAACCAACTCACACCTGTCGCTAAGGTGAAGCCTGCACCAATAAAACACATTAATAGTAATGTGGTGCCGAGCTTATTAAAATAAGGCAACATGGCCTGACCAATAACGTCACCAGCAACGCCACCAGCTGAAAACACAAACATATTGTCGGCATTCATACTGACCAGTGCAGCTAACGCCAGCAACATTAGAATAAAGCCGATAATTCTTAGACCAACAGAAAAATAATCGATTTCGAACACTCGATGCGCGCGATTAAAAATAAACCAGCCTGTTGTGGCTATCATCATGGGAATTAAAAAAGCGATAAAACCAAAGAAATAAAACAGCACATCGGCTGTCCAAGCACCTACAGCACCAGTCCAGTTATGAATTTCACCTTGGAAATGCGACTGACTCCAGCCAGGGTCACTTGGATTGAAACTGGACAATGCCAATAGAATATACGTTGCAACCATGCAACATAATATAAGGCCACCTTCAAGCAGCCGTTGTAGGCCACTGAGTGTTTTAAGACTATTTTCCTGAGTCAAACGAAAGCATCCATAAAAAAGTGAAAAATAAGGGTTAAGATAACAGAATATCACTGTATTTGCAGTGATTATGCACCTTGAATTAACCAAGCTCAATCGATTGTTATGTCGAATTAATCAAGAAACATAAAAGCATGGATGAAGCTAATCAAGATGATGATTATATATACAAAAAATGTTTGATTAACGAAAAAGATGAACATAGGCAACGACAGTCATCTATAATTCATCATTCTGGCTTCAAAAACTGGATAAGAGATAAATTTCGCGGGGTTAGCCTAGGTTATATAACGCAACCTTGTTGGTTTGTTTAACCTCTTCCATTACTACATAAGTACGAGTGTCTGAAATAGAGGGTAGTTTCAGCAAGGTTTCACCTAATAATCGTCGATATGCAGACATATCTGACACTCTGGTCTTTAATAGGTAGTCAAAATCACCAGAGACTAAATGGCATTCTTGGATATCATCAAGCAATTGAACTGCACGGTTAAAGCGGTCAAAAATGTCTGGCGTGTCGCGATTTAGAGTGATCTCAACAAAGACTAATAAAGAAGCACCGAGAAAATGCGGATTAACCAACGCGGTGTAACCACTAATAAAACCTTGTTTCTCAAGCCTTTTAACTCTTTCCAAACACGGTGTAGGACTTAAGCCAACTCGTTTAGATAGTTCAACATTTGAAATGCGACCGTCCTGTTGAAGTTCATTTAAGATATTACGATCAATACGGTCCAAATCTTTCACTGAAAAGCTTTTACTATTTACCATATATTCAACCTTGTTTTGTCCTTAAAACAATACTTCTGTCTATTAATTATCGAAATTCAGCAACATAATCTGCTAAAGCAGCACTATACTAGAGTCACCTGAAATAAGCACGTTCAGGTCACAATTAATAACAACTATACCCACTTGAAGTGGGGTTTTTTATGTCAATCGAGGCTCAAATAATGATTATTGGTGTTCCAACAGAAATCAAAAACCACGAATACCGTGTAGGCATGGTCCCTTCAAGCGTACGTGAATTAACCATAAAAGGTCACGTTGTTTATGTTCAATCAGATGCGGGTGTGGGTATTGGTTTTACCGATCAAGACTATATTGATGCGGGCGCCTCGATTTTAGCTACAGCAGCGCAAGTGTTTGCTAAATCAGACATGATTGTAAAAGTTAAAGAGCCACAAGTAGTTGAACGTGCAATGTTACGTCACGACCAGATTTTATTCACTTACTTGCACCTTGCACCAGATTTGCCACAAACTGAAGAATTAATCACCAGTGGCGCTGTTTGTATTGCTTACGAAACAGTCACTGATGATCGCGGCGGATTACCATTACTTGCCCCAATGTCAGAAGTTGCTGGCCGCATGTCAATCCAAGCAGGCGCACGCGCACTTGAAAAATCATTAGGCGGCCGTGGTATGTTGCTTGGTGGTGTTCCGGGTGTTGAGCCAGCTAAAGTGGTCATCATTGGTGGCGGTATGGTTGGTACAAACGCAGCACAAATGGCTGTTGGTATGGGTGCTGATGTTGTTGTTTTGGATCGCAGTATCGATGCATTACGTCGCCTAAATGTTCAATTTGGTTCAGCGGTTAAAGCTATTTACTCAACAGCTGATGCTATTGAGCGTCACGTATTAGAAGCAGACCTTGTTATTGGCGGTGTATTAGTTCCAGGTGCTGCAGCACCAAAGTTAATCACTCGTGACATGGTTAAGCGCATGAAACCTGGCAGTGCAATTGTTGACGTTGCAATTGACCAAGGTGGTTGTGTTGAAACTTCGCACGCTACCACTCACCAAGACCCAACTTACATTGTTGATGACGTAGTGCATTACTGTGTGGCTAACATGCCAGGTGCAGTAGCGCGTACTTCTACGTTTGCATTAAACAATGCAACACTACCTTACATTATCAAGTTAGCGAACCAAGGCTACAAACAAGCATTATTAAATGACAAACATTTATTAAATGGCTTAAACGTAATGCACGGTAAAGTCGTCTGTAAAGAAGTGGCTGAAGCGTTGAACCTTGAGTTCACTGAACCAAAAAGCCTACTTGCTTAAATGAGTAAGTAATTAATTTATTTTATTCAATCAAAATGCCGCATTAATATATGCGGCATTTTTTATGTTTATTAAGCGCGAATATCAAACACTATTATCAAAAACTAATATCCAAAACTAATATTAAAATATACGAGATTGTTTCGCCAATAAATCAAAGAAGTCATTTTTCGGCATAGGTTTATAAAAATAATACCCTTGCACCGCTTCTATATTCTGTTTTTTGATGAAATTTAATTCAACTTCAGTTTCAACACCTTCAGCAACAATTGACAGATCTAATGCCCGGCTCATACTGACAATAGCTTCAATCAACGCTTCATGTCGCGCACCCAATGAAATTTTCTGGATAAAGGATTTATCAATTTTAACTTGATCCACTGGGAAGTTTGCCAAATACGATAAAGATGAATAACCAGTACCAAAATCATCTACTGAAATTTGCATTCCACGATGCCGAAGTTCTGTTAATAATTGGCTAATCGATGATTGTTGTTTCATCATTAATGATTCGGTGATCTCTAAAGTGATCAACTGATACGGGATCTCGCCGCCACCTAGCGCTTCTGAAATGTTATCAAAATAGTTTAAAAAGCGTTGTTGTAGATCGCTCTTCCAAAATTCAATCGTCGATACATTAATGGCAAAAGGAATGGCGTAACCGCTTTTTTGCAATGCGATGATACTGGTTAACGCTTGCGTTCTCACCCACTCACCTATTTGAACTATTAAACCCGACTCTTCTGCAATAGGAATAAACTCATCTGGCGAAATAAATTGACCATCATGTATCCAGCGCAATAACACTTCTGCTTTAATGATTTGGCCACTAAACGGATTCACAATGGGTTGATAATACAGTTCAAATTCATTATGGCTCAATGCAGATTTAAGGTGTAAGTACAATTCAGCATGTCTTTCAGCATCTTTTTGGATTTGCTGATTAAAAAACTGCAGACAATTACGACCTCGAGATTTTGCGTTGTACATAGCTTGAGTGGCGCAATTTAATATTTGTTCCACATTATCAGCATCGTGTGGATAACGAGCTAGGCCAGTACTCATGGATAACATGACATCTTGACCGCCAACAATAAAAAGCTTTTTCAACTCATTCGTTAGATCATCAAAAAGACTAATTAATGACTCGGAACACATTTTACCCGGTAACACTAATGCAAATTCATCAGCTGCAATACGTGCAATAAGAACATTATCAGGAATGGCACTCAGTAAACGCTGCGCGACAAATTTCAATACAAGGTCACCATTATCATGCCCGAGGGTGTCGTTAATTTGTTTAAAATGGTCAATATCCATCAACATCAAGCTAAAGTCTTGCTTACAACCGTTCACGCTGTCTTCTGAATCGATCATTGCTTGTAGACTTTCAAACAAGTATTTACGGTTCGACAATCCGGTAAGTTGATCATAGTTGGATTGAAAGTTAATCATTTTTTCAGCGTTTTTACGTGCGGAAATATCGGTAATTAACCATGCAAAACAATTCTGTTGCGTAAAACTATCCCTAATAACGGTCACATTAAGCGAGATATCAATAATATCATTGTCGGTTTTAAGACCTTTTAACTCCCCTTGCCAAGGGTGTCCGCGCTTTAAATGCTCAAATAAATCTGCTACTACATCTTGTTGGGAGTGACTCAAAAAGCGATTAACATCAAATAATTTAAGATTGGCGTAATAGGTAGACGTTAAGGATTTAAAAATTGGATTGGCTGATAATACCGAGTTGTCTTCACTGGTAATAACTAACGCAATGGGCAAGCTGTTAAATATTTTGCTACTTAACCGTTGAATATGCATTCCACGGCTTCGTTCAATGGCTAAACTGGCCAAACGTGCCGCTTCTTGTATTAGGTGTAAATCTTGCTCCGACGGCGATTTAATCGTGTCATAGTACATGGCAAAAGTACCGAGTACATTTTGATTACTGTCTTTTATTGGTTCAGACCAACACGCTTTTAATCCGGCTTTTAAAGGTATCTCTTTAAAATTTTTCCAATTTGGATGATGCTCAATATCTTCAACAATGACTCTTTCACGTGTAAATGCTGCTGCGCCACAAGAGCCCACATCAATGCCTATCTCTGTACCGCTAATGGCATTGTTATACTCTTCAGGAAGGTTAGGAGCTGCGCACGATAGTAACCTTTTACCGTCATCACTCAATAAAAGCACTGATGCACGAGTGCCAATCTTTTGTGCTTCAATCAATAAAACTAAAGCATGAAGCATTTCGCCTAATGGCAGCCCCTGCAATACCATATCGAGTATTGTACTGTATCGCTCAATACTCGATTCTCGAAAATCATACTGGTTGGTATCTTCAACTAATTTATTGATATGCGGCCCTATATCCATATGACTCCGTTATTCTTTCATCCAATTTACAACACAACTTGCTAATAAACATTATGCATTTATCATAATTTTTTCAATGTAAAACTGAAAATTAATTCAATAAAGTTAACATCAAAGATGCTTCTAGCGGGTAAAGAAAGGGGGGGTGATTAGGATGAATAGGTTTCGGCCAGCCTACGGACTTGTCATTAAATTAAAGGCAACTTAAAGTGATGTAGATGATATTTGTGAGCATTTGTTTTGAGATGGATAAATGTACTAAAGCTTAGGTGCTGGTTGAACCCAGCGTTCAAAGAGATTGATGGTTTTTATCGGTTTATCAATATCATCATTGTAATTTAATATCGCGATACTGAATCTCTTGTTCGTTCAATCAAACTGACTTTTGTCTCTTTACACCGTTATAGCCATGTTCAAATACACCCATTACTTTATCGAACTCATGTACGGATATTTTTTATAATCAAAACGACCCAACTATTAGAGTATGTGTCAGCAACCAATTAAGCTTTTTAAATTTGACGCATACAAAACATAAATGGCTAGGTAGATTAAAAATATAGGGACTATGGGAATGTTATTAGAATCGATGTTCTATTTCATTGTGATTAGTAAAGCAGATAAAGAGAATTCACAGTATTATGTCCGATGAACTTTACCTTTTTTGACAGGAAAAACTTATGTGAAATCAGACAGTTTATTCTGTTGTTCAGCCAATAATGTTAAAAAATCATTTTTTGGCATAGGTTTGTAAAAATAATACCCTTGTACCGCATCGATCTGTTGCTCCTTAATAAAATCAAGTTCAGCTTGGGTTTCAACCCCTTCTGCAATGACCGATAAATCTAGCGCGCGACTCATACTAACAATAGCTTCAATTATCGCTTTGTGACGTTCACCTTGTGCTATTTTTTTAATAAACGACTTATCAATTTTGATTTGATCCACTGGGAAATTAACTAAATAAGATAATGACGAGTAACCAGTACCAAAATCATCTACCGAAATGTTTAAACCTCGACGCCTAAGCTCTTCTAGTAAGAGATTAATATTACTCTGTTGTTTCATCATTAGTGACTCAGTGATTTCCAACGTGAGCAATTCGTAAGGGAATACCGCTAAATCGAACTGTTTCTGTATTGAATCAAAATAATTCAAAAAACGTTGCTGCAGTTCGTTTGACCAAAACTCAATAGTAGATACATTTATCGATAATGGTAATGGGAGTTGACGCTATTGTAATTCAATCGCACAGACCACAGCTTGGGTTCTAACCCACTCTCCGATTTGTACAATTAATCCCGATTCTTCTGCAATGGGAATAAATTCCTCAGGAGAAATAAATTGGCCATCATGTAGCCATCGAAGCAACACCTCAGCTTTGATAATTTGACCAGTAAAGGGATTCACGATGGGTTGGTAAAATAACTCAAACTCATTATTACTAATGGCGTTTTTTAAGTGTAAATGCACTTGAGCAGTTCGTTCTGCAGCTTGTTGAATTTTATCGTTAAAAAACTCAAAACAATTGCGCCCTTTTGCTTTAGCATTGTACATAGCTTGACTAGCACAATTTAAGATTTGCTCAACATTGTTGGCATCATCTGGAAAGCGAGATAAACCAATACTCATAGACAACATCAGGTTTTGGTCTGCTACTGTCATGTTATTACTTAAAATATCACTGAGTTTTCTGGCAAGCTCCATTAAAGTATCCGGTTCAATGCGTCCAGGAAGTAACAGCACGAATTCGTCTGCACCAATACGCGATAAAAGTGCATTGTCAGGAATATTCTGTAATAAGCGTTTTGCTAATTTTTGTAAAACGGCATCACCACAGTCGTGCCCCAAACTGTCATTAATTTGCTTAAAATGATCTAAATTCATCAACAACAGACTAAAGCTTTGGCTTATATGCTCTTGTTCGTGTGTAGCCTCGATCATTATTTGTAACTGTTCAAATAAATACTTTCGATTTACTAATCCCGTTAAATGGTCATGATTAGCTTGAAAATCAATGGTTTTAGCAGCATGTTTACGCGCACTTATATCCGTAATAAGCCAAGCATAACAATTTTGTTGTGTAAAAGAGTCTCGAATAACCGTCACTGTCAGGTCTATATAAATAATGTCATTGTCAGATCTTAAACCTCTCATTTCACCTTTCCAAGCATGACCATGAGAGATTGTATTAAACAAATCTGCCACTTTTTCTGGTGCTGATTGACTTAAAAAACGTTGGACATCAAATAATTTAAGATCTTTATTATACGAAGTGGTTAACATTTCAAATTTTGGATTTGCCGACAATACAGAGTTGTCTTTATTGGTAATCACTAATGCCATAGGCAAATTATTGAAAATATTATTACTTAACCGTTGAATATGCATTCCACGGCTTCGCTCAATCGCTAAACTCGCTAAACGAGCCGCCTCTTGAATGAGATACAGATCTTGTTCAATTGGTGATTTAACTTTGTCGTAGTACATAGCGAACGTGCCGAGCACGTTATTTTTGCTATCTTTTATTGGCTCAGACCAACAAGCTCGCAAACCTGCATTCAGTGGTATTGATTTGAATGGCTGCCAATTTGGATGGTTTTCAATATCTGCAACAATAACACGTTCACGCGTGAATGCTGCAGCACCACAAGAACCTGCATTCGGGCCAATTTCAATACCATTAATGGCGTGCGTGTAAACTTCAGAGAAATTTGGTGCTGCACCTAATAATAGTCTTTTACCATCATCGCTAAGCAATAATACGGAAGCAAATGTGCCCATTTTTTGGGCTTCTATAAGTAATACAATTGCGTTAAGTATTTCGCCGAGAGGTAATCCCTGCAGCACCATATCTAATATGGTGCTATAACGTTCAATACTCGATTGCTGAGAACTAATTGAGGGTAATTCAGCCGTCACTTTTATATTACTATTTGTTCCTAACGTCATACATCCCCGAGCATTGTTATTTTATCTTGCTGTCATAGACTCATTTATGAAAATGAAAAAATATTAATTTAAGTGATGATAGCAAGATTCAATTACTTATACAGTGAGCTACTACCAATTGATGAGACACCAACGCCAATCGACTTAAAAATGCCAACTTAGTATTTAGCCGTAAGAAGTGTTCTATCAACTTATAAAGACCGTGTTATTCAGCTATTCGTTCCATCTTGGCAAGATAGAAACCATCAAATCCGCGCTCTGAAACCAAGATGTTTTCATCTTCGATTAGCGTGAACTGTGGATTGTCTGCCAGAAACGCATCAATTTGATCGCGATTTTCTTCTGGCATGATTGAACAAGTCGCATAAATTAATATCCCACCGACTTTGACCATACGGCTGTAACTTTGCAAAATATGCTTCTGCAATTCAACCAACACAGGCAAACGCTCAGGAGTATCACGCCACTTTGAATCTGGATTGCGTTTTAGCACGCCAAGTCCAGAACAAGGAACATCTAATAGCACACGGTCAGCGGTTAATTTTAACCGTTTAATGGTTTTAGAACTGGCAATAATACGCGTTTCAACGTTATGGGCACCTGCACGTTTAGCGCGAGTTTTAAGATTATCCAGTTTCCATTGCTCTACATCCATTGCAAGCAAACGGCCCTTACCTTGCATTTGTGCCGCAATATGCAAGGTTTTACCGCCCGCACCTGCACAAGCATCAACAACACGCATACCTGGTTTTGCATCAACAGCATTAGCAACTAATTGTGAACCAGCGTCTTGCTGTTCAAACCAACCGTCTTTAAATGCATCGGTACGAAATAATGCTGAGTCTGAAGTGACCTCAACCGCGGAACCTACATCGCTTAACGGTACAGAGGTTACGCCTTCTTTTTGTAGACGAGCAATCAGCTTTTCTCGATCACACTTAAGTTCATTAACGCGTAAATAGCGTTTTGGTTGCTCTGCCAGTGCCGCACGTTCAGCAGGCCACTTGTCACCCAATTGTGCTTGACCAAGCTCATTTAGCCACTCAGGACAACCATCCCATAATACAGGGTCTGTTTTGGCTTGTTCTAGATTAGCCTCAAATGCTGCTTGCTCTAGTTGCAATGAATACTGCATTTTAGGTAAATCTAAGCCATGAAATACATGCCAGCCGTTAAGTAATTTTGACCCTAAACGATCAAATTCTTCTGGTTTAATATCAACAAGAAAACAATATAAGTTTAAACGACGTAAAATATCGCCGGTGACTTGCGTGATCCGCGCTTGCTCTGATGGGTTAAGCGTTAAACCAGAAAAATGCTCTGAATAAGCTCTATCTAATGGTTTTCCTCGGGTTAACACCATGGTTAGCACATTTAAGACTAACTCTGATGAACTGCCTGACAACGGATAAGTCAACATGGGGGCTCTCTATCTAATATAACGATCAATTTAAAAACGTGCTGATCATAGGGATTAAAGCTGTTGATAGCAAGGCCATATCAGCCTTTACCCCTCACTTTGGCAGCATAAAAGAGTCAATCATTCTATGTTTATAGATTTTCTGTGAATGACCTTTTGTAACATCACCCGACCTTAATAAGTTGAAGCCAACCCTTGCCCTTTCACAACTGTGTGATGTTATGTTCACTAATGCAAAACATAAAAAAGCGGCCCGAAAGCCGCTGATGATTTAGTGCAATATATCTGTAATCAAAACCAGATTACATTCTTGAGCCTTTAGCGCCATAGAATAAAATAAACGCATAACACACAACTGGTAAAATAAACGCCACTTGCAGGCCCATATTATCGGCCATCACCCCCTGTAATAACGGTACAATTGCGCCGCCAACAATGGCTAAACATAATATGCCGCTACCTTGTGAGGTGTGTGGACCTAAATCTCGCAATGCTAAGCTAAAGATAGTTGGGAACATAATCGAATTAAACAATCCAACTGCCAAAATTGACCACATGGCCACAGCGCCAGTACTGTTCATTGCCACTAACACCAGTGCTGCGGCAACAAAAGCGTTAAACGCTAACATGGTACCTGCTGGGATTTTTTGCATAATCACAGAACCGACAAAACGACCTATCATCGCCCCGCCCCAATAGTAGGTGATATATTTAGCGGCTTCTGCTTCTTGTAAACCTGCAACTTGTTCTTCGCCTAAGAAATTGACTAAAAAGCTACCAATAGACACTTCAGCGCCAACATAGACAAAAATACCGACAGCACCTAACACCAGATGCATGCTTTGTAAGGCACTGGTTTTGCCATTATGCGTTATCACGCCAGTAGCAGAATCATCGCTGTGTTCAGCAATGGTAGGTAAATTGAGTTTGGAAAAAATTAACGCGAGCAAGCCTAACATTGCAGCCAGAATCAAGTATGGAAGCTTTACCACTTCAGCTTCTGATTGTGCTTGGCTTAAGCCTTCTACCGCACCAGATGCAACAGACAATATCAATACAGCACCAAAGAAAGGAGCTACAGTCGTCCCTAATGCATTAAATGCTTGGGTTAGGTTTAAACGACTTGATGCGGTTTCAACTGAGCCCAACGCATTGACATAAGGGTTTGCCGCCACTTGTAAAATGGTGATCCCAGACGCCAATACAAACAGTGCACCTAGGAATAATCCATAAGTTGCAAACGCTGCAGCCGGGTAAAATAACAAACACCCGATACAAGCAATGACGAGCCCAGTGACGATACCTTTTTGATAACCTAATTTTTTGACTAACTTACCTGCTGGTAATGAGACTAAAAAGTACGCCCCAAAGAAACAAAACTGGATCAACATTGCTTCGGTGTAATTGAGTGAGAACACCGCTTTTAAATGTGGGATGAGAATATCATTTAAACAGGTAATAAATCCCCACATGAAAAACAGTGAAGTCAATGACACTAGAGCAAAGCGATAACTACCGCTGTCACCTGTCACTGTTGTTTGTTGAGTACTTTGCATTGATGAAGCCATAGAGTGGTCTCTTCTTGTTAATTATTGTTATATTGATTTTTTGTCTATCTATAATGACGGCCATATAAGATATGACCGTTAGATGCATTAGCTTTTATATTGTTTGTATATTGAAAACTACCGAAACAAAAAAGCCGAAATACATGAGTATTTCGGCTTAGTCACACTACTTTCAAAGCAAACCATAAAAACTGGCAAAACTTGGTAACACAATGGTCGCTGGATGCTGTTTATCTTGCGCGCCACTGAGTAAACCATGGCCCTCTAAGATCGAAGATAAAGGTAACTCTTTTAGGTCAAAGGTTTGTTGCGCTGCAGATAAGTTAAACAGGACTAACATTCGTTGTTGATCTTTGCTGCGGATGAACGCTAATACATCAGCATGGCTATCAATAAACTGAATATCACCTTCAATCAGGATATTTTGCTGTTTGCGCCACAGTAAAAAATGACGATAACTGTTCAGTATTGAATCTTGATCTGCTTCTTGTACATCTACGGCACTATTATTGTGTAACGGATCTATTGGTAGCCAAGGTGTTGCGTCACTAAAACCTGCATTAGGAGCTTCTTTTACCCAAGGCATTGGCGTGCGACATCCATCACGGCCTTTAAACATTGGCCAAAACGCTATTCCGAATGGATCTTGTAATTGACTAAATTCAATCGGAGCTTCAGTTAAGCCTAATTCTTCACCCTGATAACTACACACACTGCCACGTAATGAAAACAACATCGCATTGAGCATTTTCACCATTGTTGGGTTAACACTGTCTTTACCCCAACGAGATGCAACACGCTTCACATCATGATTGCCGATAGCCCAACATGGCCAACCATCACCAATGCTGGCTTCCAGTTCTTCAACGGTTTGGCGAATATAAGCCGCGCTAAAGTCATCCGTTAACAACTCAAAACTGTAGGCCATGTGTAAACGGTCATCACCCTGGGTGTATTCAGCCATCGTGGCAAGTGAATCTTCAGATGACACTTCACCTAAAGTAACCGCGCCAGGGTAACGATTAATTAATGCACGTAACTCTTCAATAAAACCAACTGTTTGTGGGCGAGTATTATTGTAGTAATGGTATTGGTAAGCATAAGGGTTATCTTCACTGAAGCCACGGCCTTGACGCTTGTCTTTTGGTTTAGCAGGGTTATCACGTAATTGTTCATCGTGATAACAGAATGTAATCGCATCTAGACGGAAACCATCAACGCCTTTTTTAAGCCAAAATTCAACATTATCGAGCACAGCTTGACGAACCTGCGGACAATGGAAATTAACATCAGGCTGACTTTTAAGAAAATTATGTAAGTAGTATTGCTGACGGCGTGGTTCCCATTCCCAAGCACAACCACCAAAAATAGCGAGCCAATTGTTAGGCGCACTGCCATCATCTTTTGGATCGGCCCATACATACCAATCGGCTTTATCATTATCACGACTTTGACGACTTTGCTCGAACCAATGATGTTGATCTGAGGTATGACTGAGTACTTGGTCAATCACCACTTTTATATTTAGTTGATGGGCTTTCTCAATAAGTTGGTCAAAGTCGGCCATGGTGCCAAACAGTGGGTCGATTTCAAGATAATCACTAATGTCGTAACCAAAGTCTTTCATTGGTGATTTGAAAAAAGGCGAAATCCAAATTGCATCAACATTTAAACTGGCAATATAATCAAGTTTAGCAATGATGCCCTGCAAGTCGCCGACACCGTCACCATTAGAATCCATTAAACTGCGTGGATAGATTTGATATATCACTCCACCGCGCCACCAGGTTACCTGATCCATTGCTTCCCCTTAGAATTAAGCTAACCCCAAAACACCTATGAGTTACCTTGATGTTGCGGCTGGGTAACAGCTCGCTGTTGTTTTTCATTACCCCGAGGATACGTGAATAAGGAAATCAGGTTCAATACACCTGCATACGTATGCAAAGAATTAATTGATCTATCGCACATATTAAAATCAATAAAAGGTACATAAATACAACAGATTAACTAGTATAAATGGCACCACCAAGATGTTTCACAATTGTAAAATCCAGCCACTAATTCGCCACTAATAACGTTGAATACGTATGCATAATATTGTCGGCAAAACTGTACTGGGAGTAGTATCGTCACTGTTGTGCAACAATTTGGTCATAACTTCGGCACTTATGCAGTCACTTATAAAGTTAATTAAGCATGCTGAAGAAAAAACACAATAAAGACTGTAACCAAAATTCAAAAGGACACTAACACTCGACCTGGACTTCAAGTTGTTAAGTATCCACTTAAAGGGGAAAGATGAATGTTGCTATTTAAACCGAGCCTACTTACGCTAGCGATAGTTGCTGCAGGTGCAAGCATGAGTGCTTACGCTGCGGATGACGTTAATACTACGGAAACTGCCGAAGAAAATATCGAAGTGATTCAAGTCACTGGTATTCGTCGCAGTTTACAAGAATCACAATCACTAAAAATGTCTTCATCATCCATTGTTGAAGCTATTTCTGCCGAAGACATTGGTAAATTACCAGATGTTAGTATTGCAGAGTCACTCGCCCGCTTACCTGGTGTATCAGCACAACGTTTAGATGGACGTGCTAACGTTATCTCTATCCGTGGTTTAGGCCCAGATTTCACTACCGCGACATTAAACGGTCGCGAACAAGCTTCGGTTAACGACAACCGTGGTGTTGAGTTTGACCAATACCCTTCTGAATTATTAAATCGTGTTGTTGTGTACAAAACACCAGATGCTTCTGTAATGGCACAAGCCATTGGCGGCACGGTAGATATGCAAACTATTAGCCCATTAACCCATGGCGAGCAAACTATTGCGATGTCGCTTCGTGGCGAGATGAACGACTTAGGTTCACTTAACAGTGGCTCAAGTGACACTGGTTATCGTGGCAGTATTTCATACATCGACCAGTTTGCAGACGACACTATCGGTATTGCGTTAGGTTATGCCCGCATGATGTCACCAAACCAAGAAGAACGCTGGCAGGCATGGGGTTATCCAGAAAATGATGCTGGAGACAGTGTTTTAGGTGGCGCAAAACCATTTGTGCGTTCAAGTGAATTAGAACGTGATGGTATATTAGCTGTATTTGAATACGCACCTAACGAAAAATTCACTTCAGTTGTTGATATTTACTATACAAAGTTCACTGATGACCAGCGTTTACGTGGTATCGAAATTCCTGCTGCTTGGGGCACTAACGGTGGTGTCACCTCGACAACAACCGAAGATGGTTTAGTGACCCAAGGAACCATTAATGGCGCCGAAGTCGTTATCCGTAACGATGTCAACAAACGTGATGCTGAATCACTGTCAATTGGCTGGAACAACAAGTTCACCATCAATGACAATTGGAGCGTTGAAGCTGATATCGCTTTATCAAAAGCTGAACGTACCGATATTGGTATGGAAAGTTATACCGGTACAGGCCGTGGCACCGGTGTTGGCGCAGTTGATGACCTAGGTTTTAACTACAATGGTAATGGCGGTTATAACTTTACCCATGACCTTAATTATGCCGATCCTAATGTCATCAAATTAGGCGACCCACTTGGTTGGGGTAGCCCACTTGGTGCCAATACTCAAGACGGTTTTATCAACAAGCCAGAAATTGATGATGAGCTTAAATCATTCCGTTTAAGCGCAGAATATGTGTTTGATGACGGTGCCGTGCGCAGCGTTGAGTTTGGTGTTAACCGCACAAATCGCGATAAAAGCAAGCTTGATAAAGGTTATTATCTAACGTTGGCCGGTTATGACGGTTCTGATGACTACTTAGAAACCGTACCAGAGCAATACTTATTATCGCCAACCTCGCTCGATTTCTTTGGCATGGGTGATGTACTGAGTTATGACTCGCTAGCGTTTTATAACGATGGTGGTTATACCGAAACAGACGTTGCTGATGTAGATTTATCACGTGCGACAAACTCTTGGGCAGTATCAGAAGAAGTCTCTACTTTTTATGTTAAAACCAACCTAGAGTCTGAATTATTTGGTTTTCCATTAACCGGTAACGTCGGCATTCAAGCTGTACACACAGACCAAAGCTCAGACGGTACTGTGGCGACAGTAGAAAACGGTGTAGTGACATTAACGCCTCGTACTGCTGGTGATTCATACCTTGAATGGTTACCTAGCATGAACTTAGGTTTTGAAGTTGCCGATGGTCAAATGTTGCGTTTTGCTGCTGCGCGTACGTTAACTCGTGCTCGTATGGATAAAATGAACGCTAACGTTAACTTTAGCTACAACCAAAACCCAAATGACGGTGTTAACTGGTCAGGTGGTGCAGGTAATCCTGAGCTACGTCCATGGTTAGCGCGTCAATACGACATAAGCTATGAAAACTACTTTAGTGACCAAGGTTATTTCTCGGTAGCGGTTTTCTATAAAGACTTAGAAAACTACGTTTATGATCAACAAACTAACTTTGATTTCAGCACTATTTTGCCACAAAACCCAGGTGACAACCCAATTGGGAATGTCAGCCAACCTCAAAACGGTAATGGCGGTTATGTACAAGGTATTGAAGCATCATTATCAATCGACTTTGGTTTGTTTGCTGATTCTCTAAGTGGTTTTGGTACCATCTTAAGTGGTTCATACAACGACAGCGAAGTGAAAGAAACGTCAGACAGTGATCCAACGACTCTGCCAGGCCTTTCTGAAAAAACCTTCAATGCCACTGTTTACTATGAAAACTCTGGTTTTGAAGCACGTATCAGCTCACGTTACCGTAGTGACTTCTTAGGTGAAGTAACTAAAATCAGTCTGCAGCGTGAAAACGTTAACATAAAAGCTGAAACTGTTGTTGATGCACAAATTGGTTATGACTTTACTGAAAGCGGTATCGATGCCCTATACGGTTTATCGGTGCAGTTCCAAATAAACAACTTAACTAACGAGCCATTTACATCGTACACAGGTGATGATCAACGTTTAGTACGTGATTATCAAAACTACGGTCGTAACTTTATGTTAGGCGCAAACTACAAGTTCTAATGGGCTTGTAGAATGTACTAAACCGACAAAAAAGCCTCTGTAACCTATTACAGGGGCTTTTTTACAATATCGGATTCAGTAAAAATAAATCAAAAATAGTTAAAAAGGCGATAACAATGGATCAAACGATAATAAAAAACATTGTCATTGTAGGCGGCGGAACATCGGGCTGGATGACCGCAGCCATGTTAGCAAAATTGTTTAAAACACAACTTAATATCACTCTAATTGAATCTGACACCATCGGCACTATAGGTGTTGGTGAAGCCACCATTCCGCCACTGCAGATATTTAACAGCGTATTAGGCATCAGCGAGAAAGACTTTATTAAAGCGACCCAAGCAACCTATAAATTAGGCATCGAGTTTGAAAACTGGCACCAACAAGGCGATGCTTACATGCACGCTTTTGGCAATATTGGTCGTGACTTAGGCTTTACCTCGTTTCATCATTATTGGCTCAGCGCACAAACTCATTGTGGCCAACAAAATCAAAGTACGTTTAGCGCTAAAGATTTCTGGCAATACTCTCTTAATTATCAGGCGGCTAAACACAATAAATTCCAACCTATTCAAAGTATTGCTCAAGCGCAGATGAGTGGTATCACCCATGCATATCACTTTGATGCTAGTTTATATGCCAACTTATTACGCCAATACAGCATACAACGTGGTGTTGTTCGGGTTGAAGGCACTATTACCAAAACTCAACTCACCAATGATGGCGCGATAGATAGTGTCACGTTACAAAATGGTGACTGCATTAATGGTGACTTATTTATTGATTGTTCGGGTTTTTCTGCTTTATTGATTGAAAAAGCATTAGGAATAGAATACGAAAACTGGCAGCATTGGCTACCCTGTGACAGCGCATATGCCGTGCCTTGTGAAAGCACCTCTCCTCTCACGCCTTACACTAAAGCAACCGCTCATGATGCTGGTTGGCAATGGCGTATTCCACTGCAACATCGCACTGGTAATGGCATTGTGTATAGCAGCCAACATATGAGCGACGAACAAGCTAAACAGCATTTATTAGCCAACCTAGACGGAAAACAGTTAAACGAGCCGCGTAAAATTAACTTCACCACTGGCAGGCGCGTCAAGCAATGGCATAAAAACTGTGTTGCTATTGGTTTATCGAGCGGATTTTTAGAACCGTTAGAGTCCACCAGCTTACATTTAGTCCAATCAGCTATCATTCGTTTAACAAAGTTATTTCCCCGAAACGGCATTCAATCGCAACACATAGATGAATTTAATCGCCAGTCACAAACCGAGTTTGAACAAATCCGCGACTTTATTATTTTGCATTATCATCTTAATGCAAAACAATCTGCCGACGGTGAACACGGTTTATGGCAGCAATGTCGCGATATGGACATCCCCGAAAGCTTGCAACGAAAAATCGATTTATTTAAATCCACTGCAACGGTTTTCAGGCATCAAGATGAACTCTTTACCGAAGCAGCTTGGATCCAGGTAATGTTAGGACAAGGCATTATTCCTTCAGATTATCATCCACTTACCCAAGCTGTCAGCCAAGTCGATTTAACAGACTATTTAAGCAATATCCGTAAGGTCATTGCCACCACGGTTAACCAAATGCCGACCCATGAAGCCTATATAAAAAAATGTTAAGCGATTGATTAACTATCAGTCAAAAAAATAAAAACAAATTAAATAGAACAGGACCAGTAATCATGTCATCACATTGCTCACACCCATCGCCACTAGGCCAACACCGCATCGGCAAGCTCGCATCACGTTTATTATTGGGCTGTGCGCTCAGTGTCAGCGCCATGTCGGTGAATGCCGCACTTAACGTCGAACCCATGTCATGGTGGGCGGGTATGCAACAACCTAAGTTACAACTGTTGATTGCTGGCGATAATATTCGTGACACCCAAGTGAAATTAATCAAGGCTCAAGGTGTCACACTCAACAGCGTTGATAAAACTGACAGTAACAACCATTTATTTATTAATTTGGACTTAAGCCAAGCTAAACCACAACGACTTACTTTGGGTTTATATAAAGGCGAACAATTAGTTGAACAATTTGATTATGAGCTGCAAACACGTCAAAAAGGCTCACGCGATCGCCAAGGGTTTAGTAATAAAGATGTGATTTACTTAATCACTCCAGATCGTTTTGTTAACGGTAATCCCGACAACGATAACCATCCAGACATGCTTGAAAAAGCTGACCGTAGTTTTGACGGTGGTCGCCATGGTGGTGATATTATGGGGATCCGCAAAGCACTGCCCTACTTGCATGATTTAGGCGTGACTCAGTTGTGGATTAATCCATTGCTTGAAAATAACCAACAAAAATATTCTTATCACGGCTATTCCACTACAGACTTTTATAAAATAGACCCTCGCTTTGGCAGCAATCAAGAATACCAAGCCTTGGTAGAAGAAGCGCAAACCTTTGGCATTGGCATCATCCAAGATGTGGTTGTTAATCACATGGGCTCCGGTCATAAATGGATGAGCAGTACGCCGAGTAACACTTGGATTAATGGCCAATCACGTTGGGTGAAAGACCCGACCGATGTCAGTTACTCAAGCCATAGACGCACTACCGTACAAGATCCTTACTCTGTGAATGCAGACACGGTAGATTTTAGCGATGGATGGTTTGACGTCACTATGCCAGATCTCAATCAACGCGATCCGCACATGGCAACATACTTAATTCAAAATAGTATTTGGTGGGTTGAATACGCGGGGCTGAGCGGAATTCGCGAAGACACCTACTCTTATGCTGACAAAGATTTTCTAACAGTATGGTCAAAAGCCATTATGGATGAATACCCACATTTTAATATTGTTGGTGAAGAATGGAGTAGTAACCCAGTGACGGTAAGCTACTGGCAAGTTGGAAAGAAAAATGCAGATGGTTATCAATCTTTTGCACCTAGCATGATGGATTTTCCGTTATATGACACTCTTATAGCAAGCTTAACCAAAGAGGAAGATTGGGGCGCTGGATTTATCGATCTTTACCAAATGTTGGCTAACGACGTGGTGTATGCCAATCCAAGCCAGTTAGTGTTATTTGAAGGTAATCACGACACTAACCGTATTTACAGTTTAATGAAAAACGACATTGAACTGTACAAAATGGCCATGGCTTATGTACTGACCAGCAATCGTATTCCACAAATATTTTACGGCTCAGAAATAGTCATGCAAAGTCCTACAGAAGACCGTAACGACGGAGCTGTACGCGCAGACTTCCCAGGTGGCTGGCCGCAAGACAGTGTCAATGTATTTACAGGTAAAGGTTTGAATGCACAACAAACCGAAGCACTTACCTTCGTACGTACATTATTAAATTACCGTAAAAATTCATTAGCGATTCAACAGGGTAAATTACAGCACTTTGTGCCAAAAGACGGTGTTTATGTTCAAAGTCGTCATCAAGGCGATGAAACGTTACTGATCATTTACAATAAAAACAGCCACGCCATTGAGCTTGATTTACAACGTTTTAAACCTGCTATTAATGACAACACTGCTGGCGTTGATATTATCAATAAACAAACGTATTCATTATCTAAACCGCTTACGTTATCCAATAAAGGTGTCACGATTCTTAAACTGAACCGTTGATTTTTATCACTGATATTTTGATCCGTTATTTGAAATTAAGGAGTGGTTCTATGTTCTTCAATAGAACCACTCCCATAAAAATAATAAAAGAGAGACTCATGGGCACCATCATTAAACCGTTAGTAAGCCAACTTCACCGACCTTCCCCAACCTCTAAGGTATTGGTACTAGCCTGTATGCTGGGATTAGGATTAAGCGCTTGCCAACCCAATACCGTTGAACAAACTGATACTGCGGTAAAAAACGATAACGAAAACGAAAACGTATCAGTTACCCAAATAAATCAAACTGATACAACAGGCAAACCGGTGGTATATCAAGTATTCACTCGCCTGTATGGCAACACCAATACCACCAATAAAGCTTGGGGAACTATTGCCGAAAATGGCGTAGGCAAATTCAGTGATTTTACCGATGTGGCATTACGAGATATTAAATCCTTAGGCACCACTCACGTTTGGTATACCGGCGTACCGCATCATGCGTTGGTCAATGACTATACAAATGACGGAATTGGCAATGATGATCCTGATGTCGTCAAAGGCCGTGCGGGTTCACCTTATGCCGTAAAAGATTATTACAACGTTAATCCAGATTTAGCAGACAATCCGGCTAATCGCTTGGCAGAATTCGAAGCCTTAATCGGCCGTACTCATGCCAATGGCATGCAGGTGATTATCGACATAGTGCCTAATCATGTCGCGCGCAATTATCATTCTATTTCAGCGCCAAAAGGCGAGCCAGACTTTGGTGCTAACGACGATAAAACTAACACCTATAGTAGACACAACAATTTCTATTATGTGGTCGGTGAAGACTTTCAAGTCCCACAAGCATCGGATGGTTATCTGCCATTAGGCGGCGAAACACATCCCCTCAATGACGGTCAATTTTATGAGTCACCAGCCAAGTGGACCGGCAATGGCTCGCGCGTAGCCAAACCTGACATCAATGATTGGTACGAAACCGTTAAAATAAATTACGGAGTCAAACCCGATGGCAGCCATGACTTCCCTGCACTGCCTAATGATTATGCAAATAAAACCGCAGCCGAGCATTTAGCCTTTTGGCAAGCACAAGCGGCCGATGACATTCCAGATTCATGGCGTAAGTTTGAACACATCGCGCAATATTGGCTAGCCAAAGGCGTAGATGGTTTTCGCTACGACATGGCTGAAATGGTACCAGTTGAATTTTGGAGTTACCTCAACAGCCACATTAAGCACACCAAACCAAATGCGTTTATTCTGGCTGAGGTGTATAACCCTGATTTATATCGCGATTATATTCATTTAGGTAAAATGGATTACTTATACGACAAAGTCGATTTATATGACAGCTTAAAAGCCATAATTCAAGGTAAGGCCAGTACAGCAGCCATTGCCACAGTTCAAGCCAAAGTCAGCGACATAGAGCAACATATGCTGCACTTTTTAGAAAACCACGACGAGCAACGTATCAACACGGTCGACTTTGCCGGCAATCCATTTAATGCACTGCCAGCGATGGTGGTGTCTGCAACGTTAAGTCGCTCACCCACTTTACTGTATTTTGGTCAAGATGTAGGTGAATCAGGCGCTGAAAATGCAGGCTTTGGACAACCGACTCGCACCAGTATTTTTGATTATGTTGGCGTGCCTGCTCATCAACGCTGGATGAACAACGGCAAGTTTGATGGCGGACAGTCAACATCTGATGAAAAGACATTACGGGCTTATTACCAAACACTGCTTAACTTAAGCCACACAGCAACGGCACTAAGCGGTGAATATAGGGAACTAGATAGTCTACAGCGCCAAAATAAGGTTGTGGGTTATGACGACAGCGTCTTTGCTTTTAGTCGTTTTAGCAATACTCAGCAATTGATTATTGTCAGTAACTTTAGTCAAGTCCAGGGCAAACAATTTACCCTTGAGTTACCAAGCTCACTAATACAAGCTTGGCATCTTTTGGGAAATGCAAAACTGACAGATTTACTGAAAAACGCTCAACTCAATCAGCAACTCATATTGAATAAAGATGGCAGTGCTAGTGTTAACATTGAACTATCCCCTTTACAGTCTGTGATTCTTGGAGTAAATAAATAATATATTCAAGAACAACTTAAGAGATATTATCACGGTTCTATAGATAATAACCCGTTGCTGTAAATGCTTTAAATATAATAAAAGCATGACTATAAATCGAGATTAATGCATTAGACCTCGCTAGATAAAGCGAGGTCTAAGCTACAATTTATTGATGTAAATGATTAAGGGTTGCTAATCTTTTAAGGCTGTTTTGCAACACATTGTTGGTTTATAGCGTAAACAGTGAGTGACAAAAAAGAAGCTTTACGGTGATGTTAACCTACATAAAAAGCCAATATTCGAGTAGATATAGCCAATAAACGCTGTCGGAATAGTTAGTCTGAAAGTACTTTACTCTTTGTTGAGCGATTATTTATTAAGCGAGTGTTGCTTAGATTACTAGTCAATAATCCACTCACCTCGATTAAAGTGCTTTTATTTAAAAAAAATTTAACCAGATAAGTTCAACAAACCCTAGTGATTACAGATTTTATCTTTAGCGGTTGTAATGCCACCTTCGCTTGGGATGAACTTGCCTTTGCCTTCTAAAAACTCAATCAACATCTCAGCATCCATCTCGGTTGCTGAACAAGTATGATAACGAGTCTCTGCGCCAAACTCAGTATGCATCATGGTTTTAAGATCATGCTTTGTTAACGCAGAGCCATGGGTTAGCATCATTTCCATCACTTTATGGCCGTGAACTGATTCTGACATTGTATCTCCAATTAAAGGTGTAATTTATTTGTATTTTATAACGTATTTTTTAGTTATAAATACCGATCTCACACACAAGATTTGAAAAATATTATTGTTGGCGCCAATATTAAAATTGATGCCGATAACACTCAATTTACCGGCATAAGAGGCGCTAATAAAAGCCAAGAAATCATAGTGTAAAAAAGATTTTCTGGTTAAATCTCAATAAAAACAGTTGTCAGGTAACGGTAAAATGTAGCAACATCTGCTGTTATATTTACGGCTACGTTCATGACGTCAAACTTTTATTGAGCTTGTTTCAATTTCAACAACGGCAGCATGAATGGCTTGAAATATAAGCCTATCAGCTTCCACAGTGTCATTATCAGGGACATCCCAGGCCATAATTTCGCGATATCGCTCTACGAGTTGACGAACATCTTCGGTGATCTGGTCATGGTAGCGTTCAATTTCTATATTTTGTATATCGGACATATAAATATACCTTAGCCATAATAAGTTAGAACACAGGACCTTGAACCGGAACGATTAATATTTCACAACGACTATGATTTTGAACGTAATGCGGCACTGAGCCCAATAACTTGTTTATGCCTTTTTTCTTTTTTGCCCCAAAAATGGCTAAATCAATATGTTGTGCTTCCAAAAAAGACACAACGCCATAATTTATCTCACCACAAATCACTTTGGTCTCAATGGGAAAATTTGTATCCAAATCATTCACAAAAGCTTTCATCTGAAACTGAGCTGCATCAATATTTTTTTTGTTTTGATCTTTGATGATGTCTAGATCAACAACGTTGTAGCCCACTGGATCGCCATAGAGTGTATAAGCGAGTACTTCTGGAACAACATTGAGTAATGTTAATGAAGCTTGATAGTAGTTAGCTAATTCTATTGCGCGTTTGCATGCATGCTTTGAATACAGGGAGAAATCCACCGCAACCACAATGTTTTGATAGGGTTGCAATTGTTCTACCGCTTTTTCAAACTCTTGCTTTTCACGTAACCAGTCCCATGCTTGTTGCAGATTTTCTCGGTTAAAATAACGCACTTCACTAGATATTAAAAAAGGCTTAGCGATTAACGCCATCCAATGTTCCCAAGACTTATCGCCAACCATCGCAATGCGCTCAAAATCACTAAGGTGTTTCATACCAAACTTAATATCATCTATTGCGGCATCTAAATCCCAGCCGGAAAAATTATCAAACTCAAAAAGTAGTGAGATTTTACCTAATCGTTTAATTTGCGTTTCAAGTTGGGGAAAGAATTGCTGGAAATCCTCAAGAGTTAGTTTTCCAGAAGCTCGCACAGCAATGGTATTGCCATCGAATACAGGTATAAATTGCAACATGGAATTTTCCTTCTATTTATGGATAGTTCACATCCAGAATGATGTTAAAACATACTGCTCATTAACTTCATCTTAAAACCTTTTTTTATGCTGATTATTGATCAATGACATCATTTCATTATTCAATTTCGTTTATTTTTCGTACTCATCGATTACAGATTTTCATTTTTTGTTTATCTGTATTTAAAGCCTATACATAGCGCTATAATTGAATCAAAAACACGGCCTACAGCGCGAATTAAAATTGATAAAAATCTAAAGTAATTAACGATTAGTTTATCGATTCAAGGAATCTTGATCGCAAGTGATTTATTGTTTCTTTGATGACTTGAAGGTCAAGCTAGGTATAAAGACTTATCGGACACATCACGAGGTTGATAATTCAACACTATGCGGCATATGAACAACAACATCATTTATCTCGGGTGGGTCAGTTTTTTTACTGATTTCGCTTCGTCTATGGTCACAACTCTAGTGCCTTTATATGTTGTTTATATCCTCAACGAAGGCGTCGACAAACTGGGCATTATTATCGCAGCGGCAAGCTTTATCTCTTATTTTTTCAGAATATTGTTTGGTTACCTAAGTGACCGTTTTACGCTAGTCAAACCTTTGGTCGTAAGCGGTTATTTAATCTCCGCACTTACCAAGCCAATGTTGGCATTGACACAGGGTTACCTAGGAGTAGCAATAATCCGTGGCGTGGAACGTGTGGGTAAAGCTGTCCGCAGCGCCCCCAAAGATGCATTAATCAGCGCCTACAGTGAAACGAATTACTCTGGCAAAACCTTTGGCTTTCACAAAACAATGGATATAGCTGGTGAGCTTGGCGGCGCTATCTGTATTTTCCTCATCCTCACGTGGTTTACACTGGATAAAGACAGCATTCGGCTAATATTCGCCGCCACGTTGATCCCTGGTCTCATTGCTAGCGCCATTGCGTTATTTTTGGTTAAAGATATTCCTACTTCAATTAAAGCCAAAAATGATAAACGCAAAGCGGTAATCAACCAACAAGACATGCGCTTATTGCCTTTGATTATCATTTACTTTACTTCACTATTTTTTATCTTGAGTGATCAGTTTCTGATCATTAAAGTTAAACAAGCGGGTTATTCTGTTTCCATTATTCCTTTATTTATCATTATCCTGACGCTAACCCAAACCTTATTCAGTTATTATAGCGGTGTAATAACGGACAAAATTGGCAACCATAAAATGCTGTTAATTGCCTTTGTATTCGGCACCCTATCTCTCCTAGCCTTATGGCAAGAATATTTATGGCTGTGTTTTATTTTATTGGGAATGTTTACGGTTATGTCACTTAACGCAATCAGAGCCTACATATCTCAATATGCTATTAGCAAAGCTTTCGTTTATGGCATCTTCTATGGTGGTATTGCATTTACTAGCTCGCTCGGAGCTATTATTGTTGGCCAATTATGGAAACAATTTGGATTTGAAACAGTTATCCTTTTTTCACTTTCTGGCATGATCATACTTTTGTTGGTACTGGCTGTTTGGATTTGGAAGAAACCAACTTATAAACATGAAGATAACGCTATTACATCTTTAGATATATAACCAACCCGCCACTAACAAAACCTATAACCTATAACCTATTGTCACAAAAGGAAAATACGTTATTTTTAGTTAATACCCTTCAGCACTCAAATTGGGGTAATTGAAGGCTGTTGTGTTCAATTCTTGGGATGATCAGCTAAACACGCAAGCAAATAATTACAAAATATTGACTACAGGCTAACGCCCATTCAATCTTGATAATATTTGCTGCTTTTATGGCTTATCGACACGGAGTAATACTGGATAACAAACTGTTAACATACTAAGATTATGTTTCAAATATACCAACTACAAGGTTATAGGTCATAAAAATGAACAAAAAACTATTACTAACAATCGCAACTTTATCGCTATCAACCAACGCCATAGCTAAAGACAATCTCTCAGAACATCATGCTACCGTCGCTGATAGCGTGGTCGCAGAACAAAGAGCAAATCTTGCCACTAGCACTAAAGGTGAGGGTTTTGGACCTCAGTCACCTCGAGATGTAAACTCACTTGTCGGTACTAATCCAATACAATTTTCTCAAGCCCCTTCTTTCACTAAAATGAATTTATGTAATATTCATTTTCATAAAAATGCTGAACACTCAGGTGGAGAGTTCACCACTTATGCAGGTAATGGCGATGGTAAAGGTTTCCAATCAGGTTTTAAGTATTCAGGTAAACTAAATAAAGCGGAATTAACGCCAACTAAAAATGCTATTTGCCCAAGTGAACATGGTGCTTTAACGGCTGGAGATACCATTGAAGTGCATTATGTACATTCAAGCGCACAAGTCGCGCCTGGTCCAACATTAGGTGCTTGTTTAAATGATGCGATAAACAACCCGCAACTGCGAGTTGAAACTCAAGTGTTTGTGTTGGTCAATGACAATAAAGCGTTAGATTTTACAGCACTAACTGCATCAGAAATAAAACAAGGTTTTCATCAAGCGGTTAATATTCCAAATAATACCGGTGATGCAATTCAGTATAATGGCTCAACAACAGGCCCTGGTTATAATGAAATAGGCTCACCATTCCAAGTCTCTTGGAGTGTCCGTCCTAAAGTAGCTAAAGTGAATATTAACACTGTAGGCAAGTGGTGTGAGGGTAACGTCTTCAAGGAAGATCACGCTCATGGTGTGAGAAACCTAGTCACTAACCCAGCGCTACTGTCACCGATCAAATAAGCCTTAACCGCTAAAGTCTTCACTCAGAATAACAAAAAGCCACTAATGAAATAACAGTGGCTTTTTTAATTTTGTAATGATGTAAAGAGTTTCACTTTTGCGTCTCTCCTTAGATAAAAAGCGATATTCAGGAAACACATTACCTAGTATTTACAGTTATCCTACCGTTAGCTTTAATTTTGGAACCACAACATTTAACCACTATCTCCTTCACCTTAATTTTAACTAACGATAACTCACTTTAAAACATTACAATATTGCACGCTTAACGCTAAAAAATTAATCGCGTTACAGCCACCACTAAAACTGAGATAATAGCCTGATTACAATGCGCAATAGCTGATAGATTTTCTATTTCAGTTATCACATTTACACTCCAATCTTTCCTCATTAGGATTTACTATGCGCGCTTTTGTCGTTCGAGCCAGAGCTGCTCCAGTTGATAGTCAACAATTTCTAGCCGCTATTGGTCATGAAGCTCACACTGAAATTTTAGCTCACACCTTAATGAATACCATTTTTGTCGCCCAATCTCATCGTGACGATGTTGTGGTGTATTTAGTGCTAGAAAGTACCCAAGACTTTTCTCGCACAATTTGCTTTCGTTCAAACGAATTGGGTCATATCGGTGGCTTTCACGAACAAAACTTAACCAATAAAATAGCTAAAGCCTTAACGGCATCTAAAGGCATGGCGAAAGAACAATTACGTGAAGTTGAAGCAGGAATTACGGTACGCACCGTGAGTTTCGAAAAATTGATACAGGAATTAGCTGAAGATTATCAACTGTATATGTTAGAGAAAAAAGGTACACCAGTGCGTGATATAGAGTTTGCAGCTAACCCGTGTTTTTTACTCACCGATCACATCCCTATGCCTAAGAAGAGCTTTAATAGCCTTAAACGCTTGGGTACTCAACACGTTAACTTAGGCCCTAAAATGCTGTTTGCATCGCAATGCGTGGTGCTGATCCACAATGAATTAGACATGAGATTGTAAATCAGTACGATTGAATAAAGGATAAAGTGTTGATGAATCAATGTGTGAGCCGATTAATCAACACTGAGCAATCATTGTTCATGAGGTAACAATATTGTTGCGTAAATTAACTTCAAGCACTTGCTTGGCACACTGAATACGTATGCAAATCTTTGCTGTATAAACGAAAAACGCCTTATATTACTTGTTCTAAAGATAAAATAATAATCAACAAGGACATACTATGGCGCGCGTTTTATTTAACGGTGCAAATCCGCTATCCACACAGTCACACTTTGCACTTAATGTTATCGCAGTAGCTTGTGCTATCGCGCTAGCCACCATTCCCAGTCTCGCTCAAGCTAAAACTGTCAACGTCGAATCCCCAGACAAACATATCAATATCAGTTTGACTGATGATAATGGCCGTCCAGAATACCAAGTAAAATTTAATGACAATATTGTTATTAATCCAAGTAAATTAGGGTTGGTATTTCAACAGTTAGGTGAATTAGGTACTGATTTCAACATTAAACATGTGACTAACAGCAGCGTAGACCAAACATGGCAGCAACCTTGGGGGGAGCGTGAAAATATTCGCGATCATTACAACCGCGTGGTCGCCACCCTGAGTAACGGCAAAATTGACTTCGATATCGAATTTAAAGCGTTTAATGACGGTATTGGCTTTCGTTACCTGGTGCCAAAACAAACCGGACTGGCTAACACGCCAAAACTTGATATTACCGATGAATTAACTGAATTTGCCATCCCAGACCCACAACACACAACCGCATGGTGGATCCCCGGGCGCGGCTGGAACCGATACGAATATTTATACCGTACAACTTCACTTGATAAAATCGACCGAGCCCACACACCTATGACTTTTAGAACGGCTGATGGCGTGCATTTAAGCATCCATGAAGCCGCCCTCACCGATTATGCCGCAATGGTGCTTAATCAAGGGCGTGACGGTATTTTACGTGCTGATTTAACGCCTTGGTCGGACGGTATTCGAGTGAAGACTCAACCTGGCTTTTCAACACCTTGGCGTACGATTCAAATTGCTAAAGATGCCCCAGGTTTACTTAACTCAGACCTGATCCTTAATCTTAATGAGCCTAATAAATTAGGTGATGTATCTTGGGTGCAACCGGGTAAATACGTTGGGATTTGGTGGGGAATGCACCTCAATGAAAACACCTGGGGAAGCGGCCCTAAGCATGGCGCGACCACTAGCGAAACTAAGCGTTATATGGACTTTGCCGCCCAATATGGGTTTGATGGGGTATTGGTTGAAGGTTGGAATGAAGGCTGGGATGGTAGTTGGTTCGATAACGGCGACGTGTTTAGCTTTACTAAAGCTTATCCTGATTTTGACATTGATGAGATAACTCAATATGGACACAGTAAAAATGTCCGTTTAATTGGCCATCATGAAACCTCTGGTTCAGTCACTAATTACCGAAATCAAATGAGTGATGCTTATGATTTATATCAAAAACATGGCGTGACTCAAGTTAAAACCGGTTACGTAGCAGACGGTGGTGACATTAAGCGCGTTGATGAAAATGGTATAGTGCGCCATGAATGGCACGACGGCCAATTTATGGTTAACGAATATCTACATAGCGTTACCGAAGCCGCAAAACGTGGTATTAGCATTAATACTCACGAGCCGATTAAAGATACCGGTTTACGTCGTACTTACCCAAATTGGATAGCACGCGAAGGCGCTCGAGGCCAAGAGTTTAATGCATGGGGAAGCCCACCGAATACTCCAGAACATACGGCAATTCTACCTTATACTCGTATGCTAGCTGGGCCGATGGACTTCACCCCAGGTATCTTTAATTTAGCGCCTGAAGGTCTAGATGCGGTAAACCGCGTAAAAACCACACTCACTAAGCAATTAGCCTTATATGTTGTGTTGTACAGCCCTATTCAAATGGCTGCAGACTTACCGCGTAACTATGTGCAACGTCTCGATGCTTTTCAGTTTATTCAAGATGTACCGACAGATTGGAGCGACAGTATCGCCCTTGCGGGTGAAATTGGTGACTATGTTGCCTTTGCAAGAAAACAGCGCGGTGCTGAAGACTGGTATCTAGGCGCATTAACAGATGAAGACTCACGAAAATTGACGTTAAAATTAGACTTCCTCACGCAGGGGAAACGCTACCAAGCCGAAATTTATCGTGACGGTGATAAAGCTGATTGGTTAACTAATCCATATGATTACGTGATTGAAACCAAAATCGTTACTGCAAATGACGCGATGACACTGAACTTAGCAGCCAGTGGGGGTACCGCGATTCGTTTTAAAGCCTTGTAACACTGGAATGTTACATAAGTGTTCGCATTAGGTTACTAACAAAGCATGAATACGTATGTAGTCAGTTGTACCAAGAACAAGCTCGAGGATACTATAAAACATGCTGTTTCGTTTCTAATTGCAGGATGGAATGGTTAGGTCGTTTCTGGTGTGTCTTCGACCATGGAGACCATCAGCTTTAGAGTACCTTCATTTACTTTATCCATTGATTATTTGACGAAAGTCGCTAATGGATAAAGCGTAGGTCTTGGCGAATACCCGTCTTAGGGAGATGCGTATTCGCCATTTTTTTAACTATTAATATGTAACGTAGCCATCTCAATGGTTATCAACGAATTCGCCATAAGAAGTAAAATTACAAGAAGTAAGCACAACGACTTACCAAAAAGGATGTCACATGTCTGGCAATAATCATAAAAACGTCACCCAACAACCGCAACTTAATTTTTGGCAAATTTTCAATATGTGTTTTGGCTTTTTGGGGATCCAATTTGGTTTCGCACTGCAAAATGCCAATGTCAGCCGTATCTTTCAAACCTTAGGTGCATCTATTGATGATATTCCCATTTTATGGATTGCCGCACCGCTCACGGGCCTCATCGTACAACCTATTATTGGTTACTTAAGTGACAATACTTGGAATAGCCTTGGCCGTCGTCGCCCCTATTTTTTAATTGGTGCAGTATTAACCACATTGTCACTCTTTATCATGCCGCACTCGCCTACGTTATGGATTGCTGCGGGTATGTTGTGGATTATGGATGCCTCAATCAATATCGCCATGGAACCGTTTCGTGCTTTTGTCGGCGATAATCTACCCAAAAACCAACGGACCCAAGGCTATGCAATGCAGAGCTTTTTCATTGGTATTGGCGCGGTGGTGGCATCTGCCTTGCCATATATTTTAACCAATGTATTTGATGTGGAAAATACCGCCCCAGCGGGCGAAATTGCCGACTCTGTACGCTATGCATTTTACTTTGGTGGCGCGGTACTAATGTTGGCCGTGGGTTGGACCATTATTTCAACCAAAGAATACTCTCCAGAGCAATTAGCTGAATTTCATCAACAAGACACCACTGACGCACAAGACACTAACGTCAATACGCGTACAGCCAAACAATATCAACATGGTGCGATTATATGGATGGCGATTGGCGCCATTTTCACCCTCGCAATTGTTAGCCTAGATCTAGATAAGCAACTTTATATTTTAAGTTTGGGTATTTTTACCTTCGGACCGCTGCAACTTTACTGTTCGCGTAAGTTAGCCAAACTGTCAAACAGCAACATTGAATCGTCAGTAACGCGCGACGGATTAGGCATGACGTTTAATGTTGTCGATGATTTGTTTCATATGCCCAAAGCCATGCGTCAGCTAGCACTGGTGCAGTTTTTTGCTTGGTTTGCCCTATTTGCAATGTGGATTTACACCACAGCGGCCGTTACTTCGTATCATTACGGCACCACTGATGTGGTATCCCAAGCCTATAATGACGGTGCAGATTGGGTCGGTATGTTGTTCGCGTCGTATAACGGCTTTGCTGCAATTGCTGCGATTATTATTCCGTTTCTAGCTAAGGCCGTCGGCATTAAACTCACCCATACCATCAACATGTTTATTGGCGGTGCGGGTCTCATCAGCTTTATGTTTATTGAAAACCCTAACCTGTTGTGGATACCAATGATTGGCGTCGGTTTTGCCTGGGCATCTATTCTATCGGTACCTTACGCCATGTTGTCTGGTGTATTACCCCCGAAAAAAATGGGCGTTTACATGGGGATTTTTAACTTCTTCATCGTAATTCCACAGCTGTTAGCGGCCAGTATTCTTGGCTTATTGCTTAAGGTATTTTTTGATGGACAACCAATTTACGCTTTAGTGCTAGGCGGGATATTTATGATGCTGTCGGGCATTGCGGTGCTATTTGTCGATCAAGACAAGCAAACACAATAAGGATTACCAGTCTTTGTCACTGGTAACTAGATTGAGATTATTATTTTGGGGAATTCCATGTTAAAACCACATTTACTCACGCATCGCAGCATCATAGCGAAAGCTGTTACGACCAGCATGATGGCTCTAGCCTTAAGTGCATGCTCACCTGCTGATACTCAAGTAAACACACAAGCTCAAGTTGTTAACGTCGCCCCCGGTGCGCCAGGCGTAGAACCTACTTGGGCATTCTCAGGAAAAACTGGCATAGGCACATCTTACGAGCCCTATGTTAACGGCAATTATCAAGACACAGCTGCAAACCCGGTCAGTAAAGTATGGTTTTCGATTGCTCAAGGCGTATTAACCGAAACCATGTTTGGCCTTATTCACAATGCCCAGCTTAAAGAACTGCAATTTATTATCTCTGGCAAAGGCTTTGTCGATACTGAAAAAGACAATACTATCAGCACTATTGAGTATTTAGATACCGATGATATGGGACGACCATTATCGCTGGCTTATAAAGTCATCAATAAAGATGTTGAAGGTAAATACCAAATAGAAAAACATATATTTACCGATCCCGATAGAAGTAGCTTGATGATGAAAGTCACCTTTACTGCTTTTGAGGCTGGCATTACACCACACCTTTATGTCAATCCGCACATTGATAACAGTGGTGCCAATGACATTGCTAGAGTTGAAGGCCAATCGCTAGTGGCTTACACAAGTGACACTAACTCAACGGTAATGACGGTTAAAACAGATGTCGATTTTGTCGCCGCTAGCGCTGGGTTCGTCGGCACATCAGATGGTATTGTCGATTTACAAGATAACGGTAAACTTGACTCTCATTACCAAACCACTAGCGACACCAATCAAGGCGGTAACGTCGCCCTAACGGCACAATACCCCACCCTTACCAATGTTAATGACAGCCTAAGCTTTAATTTGGTTATTGGTTTTGGTCAAGACAAAGCAAGCAGCTTAGCCAACACTCAAGCGACATTAGATGCGGGTTATGACGCCGTTAAACAAGCGTATTTAGGCGACGATAAACATCTTGGCTGGAAAGATTACTTAGCCTCGCTGAAGCCATTAAATGACATGAGCCGCAACACTACAGATAACGGTAAATTACTCTATGCCAGCGCCTTAGTGTTAAAAGCTCAAGAAGATAAAACCCATGCTGGTGCGTTAATCGCATCACTTTCAAATCCTTGGGGTGATACGGTTTCAGCTAAAGTAGGCAGCACAGGCTATAAAGCGGTATGGCCACGTGATTTTTACCAATGTGCAATGGCATTTTTAGCCATGGGCGATACTCAAACACCCAAAGTGGCTTTTGAATATTTAAAGCAGGTTCAAGTTCAACAACAAACACCTGGTTTTGCAGGTACTCCTGGATGGTTTTTACAAAAAACTCATGTCGATGGTGAAATTGAATGGGTTGGCGTGCAGCTCGATCAAACTGCCATGCCAATCATGCTCGGCTGGAAACAGTGGCAAGCAGGTGTACTTAACGATACAGAAATAACCCAATGGTATAACGACATGCTTAAACCAGCCGCTAACTTTTTAGTTAAAGGCGGTAATGTAAAACTGGATTGGAATGATACTGAAATTACCCCACCCAGTACCCAACAAGAACGCTGGGAAGAACAAGCAGGATTCTCTCCATCAACAACTGCAGCCGTAATTGCCGGTTTAGTGGCTGCCAGTGATATTGGAGCGCTAGCGAAAGATGAACAAGCGTCTGAGTATGCTGATTTAGCACGTAAGCTACAACGTCAGCTCGAAACAACGATGGCCACCACCACAGGCTTATTAGGTCAAACTGATTCCAAAGGTAAAGTTGCACCTTACTATGTGCGCATTAGCCCAAATGGTAACCCTAATAACACCGATAAGCTCATTGATAACAATGGTAAACCTGGTTTAGATCAGCGCTTGATCCTCGACGGTGGATTTTTAGAATTAGTCCGTTATGGTGTGGTTAACGCTAAAGACCCTGTTATTAAAAACAGCGTCATGCTAATAGACAACCAAAATCTTGAAGATAACTTACGAGTTAAATACCAATTTACCGCCAAAGATGGCAGTAAAGTACCAGGATACCGCCGCTATGGTAACGATGGTTACGGTGAAGATACCGTCACAGGCCTTAGCTACGCTGAAAAAGGCGACACCGAAAATCAACGAGGCCGAGTATGGCCCTTCTTTACCGGTGAACGCGGTCATTATGAATTAGCCTTAGCAAAAGCGAACGACACGTTAACCCCTGACACGAAGAAAGTATTAATCAATACCTATGTTCAAGGCATGGAAACCTTTGCTAACCAAGGGTTAATGTTGCCAGAGCAAGCTTGGGACGGCGTAGGCAACGCGACTCGCTATAATTACAAAATGGGCCAAGGTACCAATACAGCAACACCGCTAGCGTGGACCCATGCTGAATACGTTAAATTGGTGCGTTCGATGACCGATGAAAAAGTATGGGACTTTTACCCTGTTGTACAACAAACACTCGCTAAATAGCACTGTATTAATCGCAGTATATTGATGGCACTGTTATTAGCTTGTTCAATAAGCCGTTGTGACTCACAACGGCTTTATTTTTTGTGTGTATTATGAAACAAAACCTTGTTAATTCAACACTATCTTGTTACTAATACACCAGATTAAAAAAAGTTAACGTTAAGGAACAACAAATGGATTGGTATGTAAAAGTATTGAAACAGTATTTTGATTTTAGCGGCCGTGCACGTCGCAAAGAATACTGGATGTTTGGATTAATCAGCGCCGTTATCAGTATCGTACTGACGCTATTAGACATGGGTGTCGGTTTGTACAGCGACGTTTACGGTGCTGGGGTATTAAGCTCAATTTATTCACTCGCCATCATGATCCCAAGTATCGCAGTGAGTGTCCGTCGTTTACACGACACAGACCATTCCGGTTGGTGGTTATTGTTGATATTTATTCCACTGCTTGGCGTATTAATTTTACTGGTTGTAATGTGCTTTAACAGTAAAGATGACAACGAATATGGGCCAAATCCAAAAACAGTAACAAATCCAGACAGTCCGGATAATTTAGCGGTTTAGCCCTAAGAGACTGATTAACATCGTCATTATCGTCAATACCACGAAAAAAAGCATAGTCTATGACTATGCTTTTTTTGTATGTTTTTACCAATCATTGCTTACCACAACAATTGCTTGGATTACTAATCTTTTGCAGGCATTAACTAGTTTTTTGCAGGCACTAACTTAGTCACACCATTCATCACTAATACCGCTAAACCACCAGCAACAACACCAAATAGTGCATTCAACACGCTTGGGGTTAATAGTCCTAAAACCTCACCAACAACACTCACTTGGCTAACCAGCGTTTCAGCATGCAAAATCCATTCAGACACCACATGAATTCCATGAGTTAAAATACCGCCACCGACCATAAACATGGCAATAGTGCCGACAAATGTCAGGATTTTCATTAGATAAGGAGCAGCAGATACTAATCCTAGGCCTAATTTATGCCCTATTCCACTCGGTTTACGCTGAGCAAGATACAAACCAAGATCATCGATTTTAACAATCCCTGCCACTAAGCCGTACACCCCGACCGTAATCACAATGGCAATAACGCATAAGGTTAAAAATTGCCCCATTAGATCCATGTGTGCAGCCACGCCTAAACTAATTGCGATAATTTCAGCTGATAAGACAAAGTCGGTACGAATAGCGCCTTTTATTTTTTCTTTTTCGAATGCAGCTAAGTCTTCGATATCCGCTTTTGCTTTGGCGACTACCGCATCGTCATCGATCACAGGAGCGCGTTTATGTGTTAGTGAATGATAGACTTTTTCAAAACCCTCGTAACACAAAAACAAACCACCAAACATCAATAAAGGCGTTATAGCCCATGGAATAAACGCGCTGATCAACATGGCCATCGGCACTAAAATCACTTTATTTTTAAATGATCCCATCGCTACCGCAAATACCACCGGTAGTTCACGCTCAGACGCAACACCCGACACTTGTTGCGCATTTAAGGCTAAATCATCACCCAGAACGCCCGCTGTTTTACGTGCAGCCACTTTACTCATGGCCGCTACATCATCCAAAATAGTCGCAATATCATCTAATAGAGTTAATAAACTGGCACCTGCCATAAAAAAATTATCCTTTAAAAATTTAACTAGCAAGATCGACGCACAAGTATGATAGCGTTTAATAGTATCTGCATAGGACGGTCACTGGAAATAAATAATATTAACTCAGTGTTTTAGCTCGCCAAGACTCTGCAAACAAAATAAAAAAGGGTCTACATAACGTGTTAGATGCACTTCATGGCTTGATGTCTGTGAGTTAATTATCTTCTACATTTGCACCACATGAACTACGTACCACTAAATGGGTTTTGATTAATCGCTGGCTAACTTCTTGACCACGGATTAACTTCAACACACTTTCGACAAGTATTTCACCTGCGAACTGAGTATCTTGCTTTATGGTTGTTAACGCCGGATTGGCAAAACTGGCCACCGGAATATCATCGTATCCCACTACAGCAACTTGCTCCGGAACTAAAACACCGCGCTTTTTCAATGCACGAATCGCCCCTATCGCAATTAGATCACTCGCAGTAAAAATAGCATCAAATGTCACGCCGCTATCTAATAATACGTTGGCGGCTTGATAGCCAGAGGCTTCGGTATTAATAGCGTCATGCTGTAACTGTGTGTCGGCCTCGATACCGGTAGATTGTAAAGCATCAACATGACCTAAATATCTGTCGCGAAATTCAGGGCTGCGACTTGACGAGTCACCTAAAAAAGCAATGTGTTTATGCCCTAACCCAAGCAAATGTTCCGTGGCAACAAAACCACCTTGATGATTATCGCAACCAATAGACAACACCGCTTTATTGTTATGCTCAGCTCCCCAGATAACAAAATGAGTATTTTTTTCGATAAGCTTATCAAGCTTATGGGCATAATCCATATAATCGCCATAGCCTAATAAAATAATACCATCGGCTTTATTACTGTCTTCATAATCTGCATGCCAATCAGTTGAAAGCTGCTGAAATGACACCAATAAATCATAACCTTGACGGGCGGTTGCTCGAGTGATCGAACCCAACATAGAGAGGAAAAATGGGTTGATCATCGACTCATCATTAGTTGGATCTTCACAAATTAGCAATGCTAACGTATGGCTGTTTTGCATGCGCAAGTTACTGGCATTTTTATCGACTTTATAATTGAGTTCTTTTGCAATGGCTTGGATACGCTGTCGCGTTTCTAAATTTACCAACGGACTGTTTCTTAACGCACGAGACACAGTCGATTGCGACACGCCTGCACGGTAAGCTATATCAATAGAAGTCGCTTTAGATGCCATTTTTATGGTTAACCTTTTATTTTTATTGTCATCGCCACTATAAAAAAACCACCAAGTTGATAAACCAACCTGGTGTTATAAAGCGAACTTATAATCCAAGTTCACTAAGCAAGTCATCTGCGTCATCGACAACAATGCCTTTAATATTGGGATCATTTAATACATCTTTTGATTTTGCAGTGTTAACTTGCGCTGCTTTACCATGAGTTTCAATTAACGAATCTAAATCAAACTCTTCGTCCATTTCAAAATCAGCAGAACGAATAAACTCGGTTTTATCCATGGCGAATTCGAGATAAAAGATATGATTGTTTTCAGTCTTAAATGAGACTCGTCTGGCTACGGCATTATCGAGATTAGTGTCTACCGAAATCGTTAATTCTTTATTGATAACCAACATTTTAGGTTGGCTTTGGCTAATTGATGTTTGTAATTCTTTTGATATTTTACCAATAAAATCACCCAAAATTTGGTTCATTAATTCGCCCATAACATTACTGACATCATCAGAAGTATGTGAAAATGCGAGTTCTGTTTCAGGCATACCCATGTTGAGCATATAGCGACGGTAAATCTCAATCGCTGCTGCGGCAGAAAAGTTAATCACAACCAAGCCAGAAAAGCCGCCGTCGAATATGGAGAAACATGCCAAATCCGGTTTTAAACGGGTACGAGAAATACTTTGAACCATCCCAGCATGACTAACATGGCTCGCACTAGTGCTAGAAAGAACATGAGAAACAGAATGACAAAGCTTAAGTAAAATGTCGTCATTTTTGACTGTAGAAGATGAATTCATAACGTTGATACCTTATCCATTAATTAAGCTAATCTTGCGGGTAAAACAAAAAAAAATCAAAATTAAAACAATCGATTAGCATGATAATTAATCAATCGGATTTAATGGTACACTAATCCGTTGATAATCAATAATTTTTTACTAAATTAATACATTTTATTCACAAATGTAAAAATCAGCTGTCTGCTCACAAAAACAATCTTTCAAGCTTATGTTTTTTGAAATTTTCATTATAATTGCTTCACTTTGTATGGATACTTTGAATTAGGACAGATAATGATTAGATTATTAAGGCGTTTAACCATTTTAAAGCGCTTATTCATTATGTTAGCTTTAGCCGCTGTAGGTACTGTGGTTTTCGGTTCTTTTTCAATTAAAGAACAATACGATCATTTAATCGAAGAAAAATATAAGCAGATAAGTGGGCAAGTCAGCCAATTAAGTAGCACTCTAGATGCGTTTAAATTGGCCAAACCGGATGCTACGGTTGAAATATTAAGCCAATTTGCCAGTAAAATTGAAGTTAATGATCATCAAGCTTTTATCATTGTTGATAACCAAGATCGCATTATTGTTAATCCATTAAATCAAAACTCAGTCGGCAAGCCCCTCTCCAATTTAGCAACATTCAACGGATCCAATTCATACCAACAGTTGTTCGCCAGCGCCAAAAAAAATAACCTCGCACAGGCTGAACTAGCTATTGTTGATCAACAAAATCGGCCACAAACAGTATTAGCAGTAGCGCAATATTATTCAGCCCTTGATTGGACCTTAATCACTCAAGCTAACGTCAACGATGTTAATGAAAGCATGACGGGTATCATTATTGACTATTTTATTATCATGATGATTATTTCAGTGCCTATTTTTGGGTTCTTTTTATTGCTGAATCATTCCATTACCCAACCTCTCAACGTCACTATCGATGCGATGGAACAGATAGCCAAAGGTGAAGGGGACTTGACCCAACGCTTGTCTACCGAAGGTAATGATGAAGTAGCCAAATTAGCAGATGCATTCAATCAGTTTGTGATTAAAATTGCCAATATGGTGGCTAATTTGCAACCGCTCGGGCATACCTTAAATAATGAAGCCATACATTTATTAGACACCGTAAAGTCATCGAATCAAAGTGCGAATCAAGTGCATAGTGAAACTCAAAGTGTCGCCGCTGCTATCAACCAGATGTTGTCGACTAGCCAAGAAATGGCACGAAATACACAAGATGCAGCTGACGGGGCCGCTAATGTAAAACATCAAGCGGAACAGAATCAAAAATTGATGCAACAAACCGTTGAACAAACACAAAGTTTAGTCCACGAATTACATCAAGCTGAAACCGTGTCATTAACACTGAGTCATTCATCAGCTGAGATTGGCAGTATTCTTGATGTTATTGGCAGCATTGCAGATCAAACTAACCTGCTTGCGCTCAATGCCGCCATTGAAGCTGCACGAGCCGGTGAACATGGTCGAGGTTTTGCTGTCGTGGCAGATGAAGTACGAGCTCTTGCGAATAGAACTCAGTCATCGACTAATGAAATCAATAAAATTATTAGTCAGATCCAAACGGGTATTCAATCGGTTATCGACAGCATTACTCATACACAACGACAATCTACTCAGTTACAGTCAAAAGCCGTACAATCAAGCGATGCGATTATCGAAATTTTAGCGCTCATCGATAATATTAGCGGCATGACAGCACAACTTGCTAGTGCCACTGAAGAACAAGCATTGGTTACCGAAGACATCAATGTCAACGTCAATACCATTTCTGAACTCACCGAACAGTCGTTAACAGCGAACGAAACTCACAATCAGGCAGCGCAATCGTTGCAAGGCATTAGTGTTGATATGAGCAAAACTCTAGGGCAATTTAAAATATAGCTATTAAAACAATTGATTAACTAAGGCTTTTTAGACTTGGCTTTACAACTGTCAACCTAAAAAGCCTTTAGATTTACCTTCTAAACTTTCATATTATTACCGCAACCAATATTGACTTAAAGCCTTGATTAATTCATCACGGGCAATTTCGAGTCGAACATCACTTTTAGCCCTTATGACTTTAAGGTATATTGTGTCCATCAGATTAAATACTTGAGCTCAACAAGGTATTTTAGCAAAAAATGCTAGTAAACATTTCCCACTAGCGTATTGAAATATTGATACTTAATCCAATGAGTATTTAGTTGTCATTCATTACAGAGTATGTTTTTTATGTATCAAAAAACGGTCACCATTGTTGCTCCTCACGGCATTCACACGCGTCCAGCGGCATTACTGGTAAAAGAGGCAAAAGAGTTCGACTGCGACATCATGGTCGAATGTAATGGAAAACAGGCCAGTGCTAAAAGTTTATTTAAATTGCAAACATTGGGCCTTTACCAAGGCATGTCGGTGACGGTATTGGCGTCAGGTGAACACGGTCAAGCGGCTGTCGACAAAATAGCCTCAATGCTGATTACACTTAGCTAATAGGACAACGTTATGTCAATCAATGGAATCGTTGTATCTGCAGGCATCGCTTTTGGTAAAGCCCTGACTATTACCACTCAACTGCCACCTCTCGATTTTAAACTGCTTTCTATTGAGCAAATTGACCAGCAACAGCAACAGCTAACCCAGGCAATTAATCACTTAATTGCTCATTTACAACACTGCCAACATCACCTGTGCCCAGATTGCGATAATTTCCAACTCATTGATAGCGATATTATGTTGCTAGAAGATGAGGAGCTACAGCAGCAACTACATCAACATATTAATCAATTTAGAGTTTGCGCAGCGGTCGCGGTTGATCGGATTTTTAATCAACATGCAGCAGAAATGTCGTCATTAGACGACCCTTATTTAGCCAATCGTAGCGGTGATATTATTTGTTTGGCTAAACGCCTGACCAGTGCTTTGCATGGCCATTTGCAATGGGACTTATCAACACTCGCAGAAGACACGATTTTACTCGCTGATGACTTAACCCCTGCTGAATTTGCCATATTGCCACTAACCCACATAACCGGACTTATTCTCGAATCTGGAGGCCTAACAAGCCATACTGCGATTTTAGCTCGGGCAGCGGGTATTCCAGCGTTACTTAATTATCAATTCTCACAATCTGAAAACCTCATCACAGATGGCTCGCAGCTCATTTTAGATGGTATGTCAGGTGAGTTACATATCGCCCCATCACCTGAACTTTTCGACCAGTTAAAGCAAAAACAACAACAAGAATTGCTGCGTCGTCAAGCATTGATGATTTATAGAGATAAGCCCAGTCAAACCCTTGATGGTCATAAGATCACTTTGCTGGCCAATGTGGGAAATCTGAGTGAAATATCTCATACAGCCGAAGTCGGAGCACAAGGTATTGGCTTGTTTCGTACCGAATTTTTATTGATGAATGCTAAAGCGCTACCCGATGAACAGCAACAATATAAACTCTATAGCGATGCTCTGCATAGTTTACAAGGCGACGTGTTGACTATTCGAACGTTTGATATTGGCGCAGATAAAGAGATCCCTTGTTTGCCGCAAAGTAACGAAGACAACCCTGCCCTTGGTATTCGTGGTATTCGCTATAGTTTGGCGCACCCAGAGACCTTTATCCCCCAAGTAAAAGCGATACTTCGGGCGGCAAACCATGGCCAAGTTCGATTAATGTTTCCGATGGTTAGCCAGGTTGAAGAACTTGACGCCGCGTTTTTATTAATTGAACGTGCCAAAGCGGAGTTAATTGAACAAGAAAAAGGTTTTGGTACTTTGAGCTACGGTATTGTGGTTGAAACCCCAGCAGCAGTAATGAACCTACCCAGCATGCTGCCACTGCTTGATTTTGTCAGTATCGGCACCAATGATTTAACCCAGTATACTTTAGCGGCCGATCGTACTAATCCGCATTTAGCCAAACAATATCCGCCTCTGTCACCTGCTGTTATCCAGTTAATTTCCATCACCATAAACCACTGTAAAAAGGCAAACGTTAAAGTCTCTTTATGTGGTGAACTTGGTAGCGATCCACGCGTCTTACCTTTATTAGTCGGACTTGGGCTTGATGAATTGAGTATCAACCCAGCTAATTTATTAGATGTAAAAGTGGCATTGATTAAGGGGCATTACGCAGAATATGTCCGCCATGCACAACACATTGCTTTGTTAACTCGAATTACTGATATACGCTCAGCCATTAACGCTTTTGCACTTGATTACAATCAATAGCACGAATAAAGTTGGTAAAGTTCGCAGAGCCGTTTACAATTAACCGCATAAAAATATTAATAAAAGAGGCTTGTTCTTATGGGATTTTTAAGCCGTATTAGACGACTTATTTCTGGCCAACCACCATTAACAGGTGGTATTGCCATTTATGCACCTGTATCTGGTGATATTGTTGCAATTGAAAAAGTACCCGACGTGGTATTTGCTGAAAAAATTGTTGGCGATGGCATTGCTATCGACCCAAAGGGCGAATTTATTGTTGCTCCGATAGATGGCACCATAGGTAAAATTTTTGAAACCAACCATGCATTTAGCATTGAGTCTCCACAAGGGCTTGAACTGTTTGTGCACTTTGGGGTTGGAACCGTTGAACTGCGAGGTAATGGCTTTAAACGTTTGGCCGAAGAAGGTCAGCAAGTTAAAGCCGGTGAACCGATTTTGTCTTTCGACCTGGCCTATTTACGCGGCAAAGTCGACAGTTTACTGACTCCGGTAGTGTTGGCCAATATGGAAGACGTTAAACAATTAGATAAGGCTCAAGGCAGCGTTGTTGCTGGTAAAGATATTATTTTTACGGTGCAAATGTAACATCAAGTTGGCTCTATCTATTTAACAACCCTATTCAATGATTGTCGTAAACTATCGCGCCACAATAATATGCAACCTTCAGCTTAAGTGAGCGTAGGTTGCATATTATGAAATCTTTTCAAAACACCGTCTTCGGCTTGTTCAAGCCGCTTCACAATGCCACAATATTGTAAAATGCAATCAATGATATCCCTTTTACATAAGGCATTTTTTCAGGCTTATCTAAAAAGCCAAGCCTTACATGACAACCCTATCGACATTAATGGAGTATTCTTTTGACTTTATACGGCATAAAAAATTGCGATACAGTTCGTAAAGCGCGCAAATGGCTTGAAGCCGAAAAAATTGATTACACGTTTCACGACTTCCGTGAGGATGGTCTAAATGAAACCATGGTTACGCAGTGGGCTGATGTTGTCGGTTGGGAAACCTTATTTAACAAACGCAGCACCAGTTTTCGTGGTTTGACTGATGCTGAAAAAACGGATATCACTCAAGACAAAGCCATAGCATTAATGGTGCAACATCCAACATTGATTAAGCGCCCGGTTCTGGTCAACAACGATAAATTACTGGTTGGTTTTAACCTAGCTCAATACCAAGCGTGGTTCGCATAATGAATAATGATGTAGTTGAATTAGCAAAAGATCTGATATCACGTCCATCGGTAACACCATTGGATGAGGGTTGCCAAACCTTAATGGCCAATCGCCTTGCCGCCATTGGCTTTAATATTGAACCGATGGTTTTTGAAGACACCACCAATATGTGGGCAAGACGCGGTAACTGTGATCCGGTTTTCTGCTTTGCAGGTCATACCGATGTAGTCCCAACTGGCGATCTTAACCGTTGGCATACTCCTCCGTTTGAACCGACCATTATTGATAACTATTTACATGGTCGCGGCGCAGCAGACATGAAAGGATCATTAGCCGCGATGATTATCGCGACCGAACGATTTGTTGCTAAACATCCAGACCACAATGGCTCTATTGCTTATTTAATTACCAGTGACGAAGAAGGTCCATTTATAAACGGCACCACGCGGGTTATTGATACGCTCGAAGCTCGTAATGAAAAAATGACATGGGCGCTAGTTGGCGAACCTTCTTCAACTCATAAATTAGGTGATGTCGTCAAAAATGGTCGTCGTGGAAGTTTAACCGGCAACTTAACCGTTAACGGAATTCAAGGCCATGTTGCCTATCCACACTTAGCCGACAACCCTATTCATAAAGCGGTTCCAGCACTAACTGAACTCGCACAAATGCATTGGGATAATGGTAATGAGTTTTTCCCACCGACCAGTTTCCAAATTGCTAACATTAATGGCGGTACTGGTGCATCGAATGTTATCCCCGGTGAATTAACCGTGATGTTTAACTTCCGTTACTCTACCGAAGTGACCGCAGAAGAATTGATCCTGCGGGTGGTGAGTATTCTTGATGCTCATGGCTTAGATTATGATATCAACTGGATTTTTAATGGTTTACCGTTCTTAACGGGTGACGGTCCACTGCTTGATGCCACACGGGAAGCGATTCGCGAAGTCACAGGTTATGAAACCGACCCACAAACTTCAGGTGGTACCTCAGATGGTCGCTTTATCGCACCAACTGGCGCACAAGTGTTGGAGTTAGGCCCAGTCAACGCGACAATTCATAAAGTGAATGAATGCGTTAACGTGGCCGACTTAGAGATATTAGCCAATTGCTATGAACGCATTTTGGAAAAGTTATTGTGCAAATAAGCTCACAGTTTTCTTCGATTGATATCCCTAGCGAGCAAGCTAAATTATACGGCTTAGACGATCGACATTTAGTTTCAATCGGACAGTTTTTGCTTGAACAACGCACTGCAACTGCATTTATTCAGTTGCAGTGCGCGGCATCTGTTGCGGGGTTTGATGTACAAATATGTTCTGCATATAGACCATTTAATCGTCAATTGAGTATTTGGAACGCCAAAGCCACAGGTCAGCGACCATTACTCGACCAAGACTCAAATCCAGTTAAGTTTACGTCACTCACGCCACAACAACTGATTGATACCATTTTGATATGGTCTGCACTCCCTGGCGCATCTCGGCATCATTGGGGCACCGATTTCGATATATATGATGCGAATAACATTAGCAGACAAGCACTGCAGTTAATCACTGCAGAATATACAGCCGATGGCCCTTGTGCTCATCTACATAAATGGCTTATCTCGCATGCTGCTGAGTTTGGATTTTATTTTCCCTATCAACCTGATTTAAGTGGTGTTAGTCCTGAGCCATGGCACATGAGCTATTTTCCTGTCGCTAATGAGTTGTTGGAGCAATTTAGCGCAGATGAATTTGCAAAAGTGTTGTCTGCGGCAGAAATATCGTTAAAATCACCCTTAATTGAACGGCTAACAGAGTTAGTTAATCATTATGTTTTCTTTGTTGCGCCCTCTCCGGCTTAGTGTCTGCGCGCATTTCCTCTTTAAATGAGTCTGTTATGTCCACTTTACTGCATCACATAAAAATTGATAATCAACCACTGTATTACTTGGATGAAGGGCATGGACCTGTTGTTATCTTTTGTCATGGCTTACTCACCAATAGCACGATGTGGCGATCGCAAATTGACCAACTTTCATCACAGTATCGATGCATCGCCATCGACTTTTGGGGTCATGGTAAAACAACCACTATCCCTGAATCTGTTGAAAATTTACAAGATGTGGCTCAACACGTATTAACGTTAATGGATAAGCTTGAAATCGGCTCTGCCGCCATCGTAGGTCATGGTAGTGGCGGCGCAATTGCAGCTGAACTTATTTTACATGCACCGGCTCGTATTAATGGCTTGGTGATGTTAAACAGTTTTGTGGGGTTTGAACCGCAAGTTAATTGCGTTAAATACCAAGGGTTAATGGCTCAAGTTGCCAACGAACAAGCAATATCAGCAGAACTTGCCCAAACCATTAGCACGTTATTTTTTAGTAAAGATATTGAGCAATTGATCAGTCTAGACCCTAATCTGGCGACAAGAGTTACACAGTTTAACGCTGAATTAACGTCTTACTCTAGCGCACAACTTAGTGCGTTACTGAAGTTTGCCAATATGGCCATATTCAAACGAGACACACTCGAATCGGTTGAGTTATTAACATTACCGACTTTAGTGGCGGTAGGATTAAGTGGTTATTTGCGTACTGCACTAGAAAGTTATTTAATGCATGACTGTATTGATGGCAGTCAATTATTGCACATTGAACAAGTTGGTCATTTAGCTAACATCGAAAAACCAGCCATTTTTAATCAGCATCTTATTGATTTTTTGAGTAAAGTTAATTTTAATTAATCACCTCAATGGATAGACCAGATCCGTCAACATTGCTGATATACTCATTACAAAATGACATATTACCTGTAATACCTTACCGGTAAAAAACGACCTAATTCGAGCGCTCATGAAACTTCTTAAACCATTATTTGATAATAATCGCCGTTGGGCTGAACGGATCAACAAAGAAGATCCTACCTTTTTTGCGCAGCTGGCAAAACAACAAAACCCAGAATATTTATGGATTGGTTGCTCAGATAGCCGAGTGCCTTCTAATCAGATTATCGACTTATTACCCGGTGAAGTGTTTGTTCACCGTAACATCGCTAATATGGTCATTCACACAGATTTAAATTGTTTATCAGTGCTGCAATATGCTGTTGATGTGCTAAAAGTAAAGCACATCATGGTCGTTGGGCATTATGGCTGTGGTGGTGTTCGTGCAGCAATGAATAAAGAGCGATTGGGCTTGATTGACAATTGGCTCGGACATTTACGCGACATTTATCGTATTCACGAGGAGGCTCTTGAATCGATGAGTGAACAAGCACGTTTTGATCGCCTATGTGAGCTTAATGTAATGGAACAAGTGTCAAATGTTGTGTCGACCAACATAGTTCAAGAAGCATGGGATCGTGGTCAAGATGTAGCAATACATGGTTGGATTTACGGAATTAATAACGGATTACTCACAGATTTAGACGTGACAATTGACCGTCTTCATGGCCGCAATTTAGCATAATCTTGCCTTCTATCTCCATTTACACTTTTAATAGGCCTGTTATTTAGCAGGCCTTTGTTTATTGTTATTAAAAATATGCAATAAAAGTCGCGAACCACCACTGAAGAACGTTATAATCATCCAGTTTATTTAGCGCTACTATGCGCAGAATTTTTAGGAGATGATTTCCATGCCTGGTTTTGAATTATTTGGTCCTGAAGAAAAGCAGGAAGTTGCTGACGTAATGGAGAACGGTTTTACCTTCCGTTATAACTTCGACCATATGCGTAATGATCGCTGGAAAACCCGCGACATGGAGCAACTACTTTGCGAAAAAATGAACGTGAAACACGCTCATTTAGTATCAAGCGGTACTGCTGCATTACAAACTGCAATGGCAGCAGCGGGCATTGGTGCTGGCGATGAAGTCATTGTGCCTCCATTTACCTTTGTAGCCTCTGTTGAAGCCGTGTTTATGGCCGGTGCTGTCCCTATTTTTGCTGAAATTGACGAAACATTGTGTTTATCTCCAGAAGGTATTGAAGCTGTAATCACGCCACGTACCAAGGCCATTAACCTTGTTCATATGTGTGGTTCTATGGCCAAGATGGACGAAATCAAAGCAGTGTGTAAAAAGCATAACTTGGTGATTTTAGAAGATGCATGTCAAGCCATCGGTGGCAGTTATAAAGGCCAAGCATTGGGCACTATTGGTGATGTAGGTTGTTACTCATTTGACTCAGTTAAAACCATCACCTGTGGTGAAGGCGGCGCGATTGTCACTAACAACAGCGAAATTTATAACCACTCACACATGTTTTCAGATCACGGCCATGACCATGTTGGTAATGATCGTGGTGCAGAATCACACCCAATTATGGGGTTGAATTTCCGTATTTCAGAAATGAATGCAGCAATGGGTTTAGCACAATTACGTAAGCTTGATAAAATCATTGCTATTCAACGTAAAAATAAGAAAACCATTAAAGATGCAATGGCATCTATTGCTGAAATCACCTTCCGTGAAATTCCTGATCCAGACGGCGATTCTGCAGGCTTCTTAACATTTATGATGCCAACAGAAGAACGCACTCAAGAAATTAATAAAAAGCTGGCTGCCAACAAAGTTGATGGTTGTTTTTACTGGTATGTTAACAACTGGCATTACCTTAAAAATTGGAAACACATCCAAGAACTTAAAGCGCCTGCCGCATTACCTATTATGCTAATCGCTGATCGTCCTGACTACACTAAAGTGCTGACACCCAAATCTGACGCTATCATGAGCCGAACGATTTCGATGTTGATCAAGTTGTCTTGGACTGATGAGCAAATAGCTGAACGTATTGAAAATATCAAACGCGCTTTTGCCTAGCATTGATGCCTCTCGGTCAGTGATGGCTCAGAGCACTTTTTACAGTACTTATCTCAATGGAGACTGTTGTAATGAGTTTTAAAAATTTTAAATGTGTACCAAAAATGATCTTTGGCCGTGGTTCATTTGTGCAACTTGATGTTGTATTAGGTCAAGAACGTCAAGATGCTAACGATTTTGTCGTTTTCCTTGTCGATGATGTACATCAAGGTAAACCGCTAGCTGACCGCGTGCCAACGCAAGCGCACGACCTACTGATTTACGTAAACGTAGATGATGAACCAACCACTGAACAAGTTGATGCGTTAACGGCGCAAGTTAAAGCATTTAACACTAAGTTACCAGTGAGCGTAGTCGGTTTAGGCGGCGGTTCAACAATGGACTTAGCCAAAGCTGTATCACTCATGCTCACTAACCCTGGTAGTTCTTCTGAATACCAAGGTTGGGATTTGATTAAAAACCCTGCGATACACCACATTGGTATTCCAACAGTATCTGGCACGGGTGCAGAAGCATCACGTACTGCGGTATTGTGCGGACCAGTTCGTAAACTAGGTTTGAACTCAGATTACACCGTATTTGATCAAATCATCATGGACTCTGAATTAATTGCAGGGGTTCCGACTGATCAATGGTTCTACACTGGTATGGATTGCTTTATCCATTGTGTAGAATCATTACAAGGCACTTACTTAAACGAGTTTGCTAAAGCATTTGCCGAAAAATCTATGGATTTATGTCGTGAAGTGTTCTTAGACGACCACGCAGAAAAAGACGACAAGTTAATGATGGCGTCTTACATGGGCGGTATGAGCATTGCTTATAGCCAAGTTGGTGCATGTCATGCGGTATCTTACGGTTTAGGTTATGTGCTGGGTTATCACCACGGTATTGGTAACTGTTTAGCCTTTGATGTGCTGGAAGAGTTTTACCCAGAAGGTGTGACTGAATTCCGCAAAATGATGAAAATTCATAACATCACTCTGCCTAAAAACATCTGTAAAGATTTGCCAGATGAAACTATCGCTAAGATGGTTGCCGTTACTAAGAGCATGGGTCCACTTTGGGACAACGTGTACGGTAAAGGCTGGGAAGAGAAAGTTACCGATGAAATGCTGACTAAGTTATTCCGTCGTATATAATAAACGACAGATTAAGTCATAAAGGGCTCTTATGAGCCCTTTTATTTATTGTCTATACCATTGTCACAACCACAAGTAGGTCATATTAATGAAAGTTACTCTATTAATCCCGGCACGTTATGGTTCAAGCCGTTTCCCGGGCAAGCCGCTAGCCCCGATTAATGGTAAACCCATGATCCAACACGTTTATGAACGTGCATCATTAGCAAAAGGTCTCGATAGCATCTATGTTGCTACAGATGACGACCGCATTAAAGATGCCGTTGAATCCTTTGGTGGTAAAGTGGTAATGACCAGCCCTGATGCAGCATCTGGTACCGACCGTATTAACGATGCCATTGCATTACTGGGTCTTAATGATGACGATTTAGTGATTAATTTACAAGGCGATCAACCGCTGATTGATCCTATCTCAATCGAACAAATCATTAGTCTATTTGAACGTCACCCTGGTGAATTCGAAATGGCAACATTAGGATTTGAGATCGTCGATAAAAGAGAATTAGACGACCCAATGCACGTTAAAATGGTGTTTGATAATGACCATAATGCATTATATTTCTCTCGCTCTCGTATTCCCTTTGGTCGCGATACTAATGACTATCCGGTTTACAAACATTTAGGTGTTTATGCTTACACTAAGCGTTTTGTGAATGCCTTTGCTAAGTTGCCTTTAGGCAGACTTGAAGATCTCGAAAAATTAGAACAGCTACGCGCACTCGAATACGGCCACAAAATTAAAATTGCTATCAGTGCTTTTGATTCTCCAGAAGTCGATACTCCAGAAGATATTCGCAAATGTGAGCTACGTTTAGCCGTCGACTAATAACCAAACACGTATGGTTCTAGCCCTGTTGTCTTAAAAACACGGCTAGAAAATTTCAGCTTAAAAGGAGTTTCCAATGAGTCTAGAAGGTTATGAAGTTTGGCTAATTATTATTTTAGTTATAGGCGTTATTGCAAGTAATATCGCGGTATTGAAATATTCTGCCAAATTTAAAATGCCTCAATTTGGTGAACATAAAGATCAAACGCACACCAAAGGCAAAGAAACTAGTTCACCAGAAACAGAAGATAAACTGACAGCAGCACCTTCAGATGAGAAAGGCAAAGACAGCAAAGACAAAACGTTATAATGCTCAATTGACCTATCAATAAAATGAACCTAGCTATTTTTTATAGCAGTATGCAATTAACATAACGTCCATGTTGCTCTATATTCTTATGCTTAATCGTTGTTATTTGTTTAACGGTCATTCTTTCTATCGCGATTACCATTCGTACAATCTCTAAATGTTACAACATAAGCCTGATAATAAAAAAGCTAACACCATAATGGGGTTAGCTTAATGTGTATCCAACAGGCTTTGTTTCTGTACAGGTGTAGTTCAATACCATAGGTAAGTGTTATTCACTGTCAAACTTGACTCGTTGTTGCTCTTGGTTATTCGGCCAAGCATTGATGACGGCTTTGACTAACGAAGCTAGTGGTATGGCAAAAAAGACTCCCCAAACGCCCCATAAGCCACCAAATACTAACACCGCAGCAATAATCACAACGGGATGTAAATCAACAGCATCAGAAAAGAGTAGCGGTACTAACACATTGCCATCTAACGCCTGAATAATCCCATAACCTAACATTAAATAACCAAATTCAGCACTAAAACCCCACTGAAAAAATGCCACTAACGCAATCGGCAATGTAACCAATGTTGCGCCAACATATGGGATCAATACCGACAAACCTGTTAATACGCCCAGTAGCGCTGAATAACGCAACCCCATGATAGCAAAAAAGATATAACTGGCTACGCCAATAATAACAATCTCAATCACTTTACCGCGAATATAATTAAAAATTTGTTGGTCCATTTCAAACCAAACTTTTCGTGCAAGACCACGGTTAGACGGGAAAAATCGTTTGCTACCGTTTAATAAAAACTCTTTGTCTTTTAAAAAGAAAAATACCAATAATGGTACTAAAATCGCGTACACCATTAACACTAATAATGACGCAGAGTAACCCAGAATTTGTTTACCTAAATCAATCAGGTGCTGTGTATCAAGCATCTTGTTGATTTCTTCCATCATCGAATCAAGTTGCGATGCACTCACAAACTGCGGGTAATCAGCACTAAATTCGCGCACGATTATCATGCCCTTATCGATCATAGAAGGTAAATCGGTGACCAATGACACCCCTTGGCGCCAAATACTGGGCACCAAACCAAACGTCAAAATAATCATCAACCCTAAAAAAACCACCAACACAATTGTTGCAGCAGCGGTTCGGCTTATACCCAGTCGCGACATCTGTGCTACTGGCCACTCTAATAAGAAAGCTAACACCAAAGCAACCAGTAATGGCGCAAGTAATCCGGAACCAAAGTACAATGCAAGACCAATCCCAATAATGATAAACATTAACGTTATGGCTTGTGGGTCACTAAAACGAGTTTTGTACCAATCAGTTAAAATTTCCAGCATTGAAAAACCTTTTATAGAAACAATATTAATTTGTTTTGGTGATGATAAATGACAAGCATTGCGGTTGATCAGCAATGATTTCAATACCAAAACCCATTTTTTTTATCAACAAGGGAACATCTCGGCGTGAACCAGGGTCAGATAAGAGTACATGTAATTTTTCATCAAGATCCATGTCCTTTAGTAAAAGTTTAATTTTTACTAAAGGATAAGGACAAACATAGGGTGTTAAATCAATTAAAATCATTATCAACTTGCTTTAAACAATCTAGGGCTATTATCCTAGCTTGTACAATAAACCACAAGCAATGTAACTTAAGCAAACTTGTTGGTTAAGCTTATATTTTCGATTCAATCATCATTAAAGGTTCCGCTTGAGTAAATTATCATTATCGACCTTTTCAAAATCACTGGCTGCTAGCGCTATTAGTGTGCTTTTTGCTGCCAGTATTGGCCACAGTTTTGCCAATAATGATCTTCCAGATCTAGGTACCGCAGCGGTCAATACTTTTAGTTTAGAAAAAGAAACTGTCTACGGTGACGCTTATATGCGCGTTATTCGTTCATCGGCACCGGTACTCAGTGATCCAGTGTTAACCCAATATTTATCTGAACTGGGTAACAAGCTAGTTGCTAATGCCACGGGGGTAAAGACACCATTTTATTTCTTTTTACTCCGCAATGATGAAATCAACGCATTTGCGTTCTTTGGTGGTCATGTTGGCGTGCATACGGGTTTATTTTTAAATGCCGACAACGAAAGTGAGCTTGCATCAGTATTAGCCCACGAAATTACCCACGTGACTCAACGCCATCTAGCACGATCTCTTGAAGCACAACAAAAAAGCTCGACTGCAACGATTGTGGGAATGTTAGGGGCTATTTTATTAACAATTGCTGCACCTCAAGCCGGTATGGCTGCCTTGGCGACAACTCAAGCATTAGCAACGCAATCTAAAATAAACTATACCCGCTTACATGAAAAAGAAGCTGATCGTATTGGAATGCAAATTCTTGTCGATGCTGGATTTGATCCTAATGCTGCTGCTACATTTTTTGGTCAATTAGCAATTCGCTATCGTTTTACTACGACACCACCACAAATGTTGCTGACGCATCCATTGCCAGAATCACGTATTACTGAGGCTCGTAACCGCGCAGCTCAGTACCCTAAACGTAATGTCCCTAACAGCCTTAACTTTCAGCTAGCTAAAGCCCGTATCCAAGTTCGCTTTTCAAGTTTTAGTGATGATGCCGCGTTATCTTTGTTTGAACAACAACTCAAAAAGAATGAGTATTCTTTTAAACAAGCGGCACTCTATGGCAAAGCGTTAGCACTTTTCCGTTTGGAAAAATTTGCTCAAGCTGAAGTGATCATCGATGATCTACTAAAACAAGATGACAATAATCTGTTCTACATCGACACCAAAACAGATTTGTTAGATCAGAAAAAAGATTTTGCAGGCGCAATAGCATTATTAGAAGCTCAGCGGAAATTGAAACCGACTTCGCAAGTGGTCAACACAAACTTGGCCAATATTTATGTTCAGGCAGATCAACCGAAAAAAGCGATTCCACTTTTAGAAGAACTGATATTTTTCGATAAGCAAAATATGCTGCCGTATCAAATTATGGCTGATGCATATCGTAAGCTAGACAATAAAGCGCTTGAGTATTACAGCAATGCCGAACTCATGGCCTTATCGGCTAACTATAAAGGTGCTATTGACCAACTCAATTATGCATATCGCTATTCTGATGGACAAAACCTGCAACTGGCGCGAATTGAGGCAAGAATAAGACAATTCAGACAAGCAGATAGGGCAATGGAAGAATTAAAATAGCCGCGATAATCTAACCTTATAAGCTATTTTTTGATAGAATAATGGCAAACAATAAATCTACTTATTGTTTGCCATTTTTTAATGACGGACTATGACAATGACAACCACAAAAACAACGATATACCATAACCCTCGCTGTTCAAAAAGTCGTGAAACACTCGCTCTGTTGCAAGCTAATGCAGCAGATGTCACTGTCGTTGAATACTTAAAGACGCCACCTACAGCGGATGAAATTCAGACTATTTTACAACAACTTGGTTTAACAGCTCGCCAGCTTATGCGCACTAAAGAAGACGAATATAAAGCTCAAAATTTGGCTGACGCATCGTTATCGGAAGATCAGCTCGTCGCTGCAATGGTAGCAACACCTAAATTAATTGAACGCCCTATCGTGCTAGCCAACAACAAAGCAGCCATTGGTCGTCCGCCAGAAAATGTTTTGTCTATTCTTTAACGAGTAAAATAATGACTTCACAAACCTTGTTTCAACTAAGTCGAATTGGTTACCTTGCATTACTCCTGCTGCTCAGCGGCTGGTTTATTCAACAAGGCATGAATGGCACCTACTCTTTAGGGTTCAGCTTAATATGGATTGTACCTTTACTGTTTCCACTTAAAGGCATCTTAACCGGTAACCCATATACATATGCATGGGCCAGTTTTATTCTGTGTGTATACTTATTACATGGCTTAACCCTTGCTTATGTCACTACTGATGCGCTGGTATTTGCACTGATTGAATCAGTATTGATTTGTGTGTTGTTGGTGAGTTTTCCATTCTATGCTCGTAAGCGCGGCCGAGAGCTAGGATTAGGGTTGAAGAAAAAGTCTGAACAACAATAAACAACTTTCATTTTTGTTGTTTATTTGAGCGCCTTCGGGCGCTTTTTTGTTGCTTGCATTTAACCAAAACAGCGTGCTACATTCGTTCGTTAACAAGATGTTATATAAGTGTATTTAAAATAATAACAATATAAACATGGAGTCGTTTAATGAAGTTATCACGAAATTTAGGAACCTACAGCCTTTTAGCCAGTGCTATGTTAGTTAGCGCCTGCGGAGGAGATTCAGACAATAACGATCAAGGTGTGCCTACCTCATCCGCTTTCGAAATTTGTAGTGAAAATATCACTTATTCCATTGCCGACACAGACTCTCAACTGACTTTTGTCCTTGAACACGATTATGCCAAAGACAAGCCTGGTAGCATTATTGCCAACCTTAATGAACAAGACACTATTGGCAAAAAATTTTTGTGGCAGCAGGTTTCAGGACCCATTCTTGAACTTGCTGCAGTTAATAGTCAGGTTTTAGCATTCACACCCACAAGTAACCAAGATTACGCTTTTAAGGTGACGGTCTCTGGCGATAATATCAACATTGAAGAAACGATAACAATTACTGCCGATTCTAATGACAATATTTTACGCATTAATAGCGATCATCAAATGGTGAGTTTAACTGATGCTAGTTTGCGTATACAGAATATAAACGGCCAAGTACCTGAAAATATTAGTTGGTGTATGTATCCTAGTACTAATAATAAAGCCTTTACCAACGTGGATTTAAGTGACATTAATAGGCCGCTTTTTGTTGCGCCAAACGTCGATACCGATCAGCTATTCAGCCTGAAAGCCACTGCCACATTTGACGGCCAAACCATTAGTGATGACGTTAATTTACTCGTAACCAAAGAAAAAATGACTCCATCGGACGCTTTCTTCAATTCCCCTGTTGCACGAATGCACGCTTACAAGCATGACTCACCATATGCAAAGCAGCTAACCTCTTGTGTTTACTCGAACCAACTCGTTGATGCATGCAACATTATTAATGAGTTACCCTTCATTAGCCAAGATACTAAACCAGATCCGATTGATACTATTATGGACAGAGTACTCGTTTCACACGACTGGATGGGGGCAAACTTTGAAGCCTATTTACGTGCACAAACTCATAATGATTTTGTAGAATTGTTGCAATCAGTGACGGCTGTAGTTATCAGTTACGATATCAGACCAGCCTTTTATGCTGGTTTTATTGGAGCAATATATCTTGATCCTGAATATGTGTGGTTAACTTCGGTTCAGCGAGATACGATTAATGAAACTCCTGATTATCGCAGCAACTTTGGTGAAGAGCTAAATTACCTCTCGCCATATCGTTATGTTAAAAACAACAATTATGCTGGTGAATATATAGAAATAGGCAACCGTACAAATCGTACCATGGAGAATATGTCTTCTAACCTAGCCAGGCTCTTGTACCATGAACTGGCTCATGCAAATGATTATTTTCCACAAAGCATGCATGAAAATCTGCAAGGTCCAACCTTAGAAAATGATTTTAATCGTCGGTATGATAGTAAAGAGATGACATCAGACCAACTTAACATCCGCTATCCATTAACCAGTACTGAAATGTATGCTCTTGCTAACGTTCAATACTCTGGTGAAAATGCAAATAATACCCAAAAAGCGTATACACCGAACGATGTAGCGCAATTTTTTGCAAACGATCTCGCCAACGATGATTATGCCTATTCATCAACACGAGAAGATGCAGCGATGCTATTTGAAGAAGTGATGATGAGCCATCGTTACGATGTATTACGTGATATGGCAATAACTGATAAACCTGAAGATGCCACTGGTTCCACCATTGTGGTTGAGTGGGGCCAACGTGGCCGAGTCGGTCAACCTGAGTTATACGATCGCGCTAGCTACGTCTTGAGCCAAATACTGCCTGAAGTTGATGTTAGCCAAGTGATGGACGGTTTACCTGCACCAGTAGCGTTAGTTAAAGGCCAAACCTGGGCACAAAACTTGGTGCTAGCAACTGATCCATCAAAATCACCACAGAAAGTCGCTGAACAAAATGCTGTTGACACTAGACCATTGCAATTTAGTGGCAGTGATCACGTGAAACACTAAGCCATTGACTCACGTAATAAAAAACGCCAAATGAATTCATTTGGCGTTTTTTGTTACTTGATTAGTTAGACTAATGACGATAATTTTTTACCTAAGGAATTAAAACCTAAGGTATTAAAGCCTCAACATCTCTTTTATAAACGGAATAGTCAGTTTACGCTGATGTACCATAGAAGCTTTATCGAGTTTATCGAGAACATCAAACAAGGTGCGTAAATCACGCGCCATTCGCGTCAGTAAGAAGCGCCCTACTTCATCAGACAACTGTAAACCACGCATTGCCGCTCGGCGCTGCAAGGCCACAAGCTTTTCATCGTCTGCCATTGGTTGTAATTGATAGATTAATCCCCATTGCATACGAGAAACCAAATCAGGCAATAAAAAACCGGTTTCAGAAGGTGATGCCTTTCCGCTAACAATTAAACGACAATCTTGTTGCTCAGCTATACGATTATATAAATGAAAAATAGCTTCTTCCCATACAGGATGACCCGCTATGGCTTCAATATCATCAATACAAATTAACTCCAGAGACTCTAGACCTTCAAATAATGCTGGTGAAATACTGGCATGAATGCCTAATGGGATATAGAGAGTACGGCGTTCAAGGTCATTGGCAAGTGCACAAGCTGCATGCATTAAATGGGTTCGGCCTGATTTTTCTGGGCCATATACATATAAAGAAGACGCTAGATTGCCTCCAGCGCTAGCTTGAAGTTTCTGGATCAACTCATCATTACCCGAAGCAGGATAATAACTCTGAAAGGTTTCATCGTCAGGTAGATAAACGGGTAAAGATAATTGTCTTGGTGAGTTTTGTGTCACTCAGATAGGTCTCAAAATCATAAACTAACTAACGCTATTATACCTAAATCCGTCAATTATGCGAGTATCAGCGAGAAGCCAGCATAGAAAGATAACCTTGGTATAAAATTCACGCTGTACGACTAAAGTGTACAGCGCATCTGGTGATAATACTTATTGGCCCAACCATTGATAAAGTAATTTAGGCGCTGGATTGTCGGCCTTAGATTCATAAAATGATTCCACACTACCCACTGTATCTAATTGTGATAACCGGCTATCAATATTAAGCAATCTTTGCAGGTCATCTACACTACTAAATAATTCTATCGTATATGTTGCTGCATCACCCTTGAACTGACTCAGTTTAAGGGATTTTACCGCACTGAGCTGGCGAAGATATGTTTCAACATGTACCAGTTGAGTCATGTTATTTAACCCAGTAAAGCTAACTTGGGTAGCAACATCTCTGCCTGTAGAGGCTATGGCATACTGGCTAATATAATAATCGGCTAGAATGTTCATCATTCGCTTCGTGGCTTGTTGATTATCAGTCGCATCACCTTGTTGCGAAATTAACGGTTGTAACACACCATTAGTTCTATTTTTATCAAATAATTTGATGGTGTAATGAACGTTAACGCCTTGAGTATCCAAATTGGCAATAGCGAAATAATCAGCTTGATAACGAGTGGATGCATTAGCTAGCACATCGGTAAACATTCCACGTACATCAGTGATACTGACTTGCATCACATCATCCAAATCCATTATTGGCAACAATAATGGAATGCCTTTGTTACTAGACTCTTGAGCCAACTCAGATCGAATATCGGCCGAAGATGCATCTGCTAAAATAGACGGTTCATTATTTTCATCAACCGACATCCATAACAAGGTTAATGGGCGTTGACTGCCCCAAACAGGTAAACCTGCTTCACGTAACGTTGAAATAACCCGTTGATGGTCAAAGCTGGCTTTGAGCATCAGTTCGCCATTTTTCTCATAGTAACCATATTGAGTCAAAATGACTTCTGGGTTATTTATTTGGGCTTTAACCAATGGGTTTAATACCACACTTGGTAGACCGGAGTTTTTTAAGAAAACGGCAGCTAATGCCTCTTTAAGGGCGTTGTTTTTCACATCGTTTGCGCGTGATGCTACCGTAATATCGGCTTCATCAAGCTTGTTCACTTCCGCAGCATGTACAAGCGTAATCGAAGTTAACGCAATTAGTGGTAACGCAATGAGATTAATTAGTTTTTTCAGCATCTGATAACATAAACGCAGCAAATATAAGTGAACAAATTATATCATAATAAAATTCTATCGAGTAATGGATAACGAAAACTCTTTTTTACTACTGCCAAATTGACCCAGTATTGTAGCCATATCAAATAACAATAATCGCTACAGCGTCCTCAAAGTTGTTATGCATATGATCGCTTTTATGTGACAATTCGCGCCGTTTAATCACACGCTAACTTTCTAAATAATGATGGAGAACAATATGAAACGCGTGTTAATTCCGCTTCAAGGCGCACAAATGCTATTTGTCGCTTTTGGTGCACTCGTGCTAATGCCGTTATTAACGGGTTTAGACACAAGTGTCGCCTTATTTACAGCCGGTTTCGGTACCCTACTGTTTCAATTAGTCACTAAACGTCAAGTCCCTGTGTTTCTCGCTTCTTCCTTTGCTTTTATCGCTCCCATTTTATATGGCGTACAAACATGGGGTATTCCAGCCACCATGGGCGGTTTAATGGCTGCTGGCGTGGTTTATATGCTACTTGGATTAACAGTGAAACTTCGTGGCACTGGATTTATACATACTTTATTGCCACCGGTTGTTGTCGGCCCAGTCATTATGATCATTGGCTTAGGCTTAGCACCTGTAGCTGTCAATATGGCATTAGGTAAAAGTGGCGATGGAAGTCTTATCATAGTAGAGCAAAATGTCGCACTAATGATTTCACTTTCGGCTTTAACAACCACCATAATCGTCGCGATTTTTGCTAAAGGATTGGTCCGATTAATGCCCATCCTAGCGGGAATTTTAGTTGGCTATGGTGTTAGCTTAGCCTTTGGGGTTGTCGATTTCACCCCTGTTACCCAAGCCGCTTGGTTAGCTATGCCAAACTTTGTTGCCCCTGAATTTAACTGGCATGCAATCCTATTTATGATCCCAGTTGCCATTGCGCCAGCGGTTGAACATATCGGCGATATTTTAGCCATCTCTAACGTGACGGGTAAAGACTATTTTAAAAAGCCTGGTTTACATCGCACCCTTACTGGCGATGGTATTGCTACGATAGCAGCATCGGCGTTGGGTGGACCCCCTAACACCACTTATAGTGAAGTAACAGGAGCTGTTACACTAACCAAAAGTTTTGATCCACGTATTATGACCTGGACAGCCATTACTGCGATAACCCTCGCCTTTGTAGGTAAACTTGGCGCTATGATGCAAACCATACCTGTACCGGTAATGGGCGGTATTATGTGCTTACTGTTTGGTTCGATTGCAGCAGTTGGATTAAATACCTTAATTCGTCATCAAGTCGATTTATCTGAACCACGTAATCTTAGTATTGTTGGGGTAACGTTGGTATTCGGTATTGGCGGAATGGCGTTTGGTATTGGCTCGTTTAGCTTAACGGGGATTAGTTTGTGCGGTATTGTCGCTATTTTGATGAACTTGATTTTACCTGCGGTGAAAAAACCACAAGCAGAAAAGTAACTTTCTGTAACCGCATGCAACAACACTGCTTTGTAAGTGCTCGTTTTAAAAAGATATAAAAAAGCCCCAACAGCCTTTAGCTGTGGGGCTTTTTATTCAGTGCGTAAAGCACTTAATCTTCTGCAATTACTCTGCAGCGTCTTCTGTACGGAATTTGTCAGCAGTCGCTTTAATGATAGGTTGAAGTTCACCTTTTTGGAACATTTCAGTGATAATGTCACAACCACCAATCAACTCGCCTTCAACCCATAATTGTGGGAATGTTGGCCAGTTAGCGAATTTTGGTAATTCAGCACGAATATCTGGATGCTGTAAAATATCCACGAATGCAAATTGTTCACCACAGTTGATCATCACTTGAGCAACTTGAGATGAAAATCCACAGCTTGGTAATTTAGGTGAACCTTTCATGTACACAATAATTGGGTTTTCGCTAATTTGCTGTTTAATCTTTTCTACAGTTTCCATTTGATTTCCTAAGTACGACGACTGAACACATTGTGGCTATTGTACGACACCTAGACAAAGAACAAAATGCCACAGTTTGTAGGGTTTATTTAAAATCCATAAAATCGATTACTGCAATCCACATAATTCCTTAAACAATGATTCACATCACAAAAATAATCAGTACAATAGCAGTAGAGCAATGTTACCTGATTGGTAAACAAAAACGATAACCTGAATCCATGGAGAGATACTAATGGCTTTCGAACTACCAGCATTACCTTATGCAAAGAACGCACTTGAACCACACATTTCTCAAGAAACCATTGAGTTCCATTATGGTAAGCATCACAACACATATGTGGTAAAACTAAACGGTTTAGTTGAAGGAACTGAGTTTGCTGGCAAAACACTAGAAGAAGTTGTTAAAACTTCAACTGGCGGTATGTTCAACAACGCGGCTCAAGTTTGGAACCACACTTTTTACTGGAACTGCTTAGCACCTAATGCTGGCGGCGAAGCAACTGGCGATATCGCTGCTGCTATCAATGCTTCATTTGGTTCTTTTGAAGAATTCAAAGCTAAATTTACTGATTCTGCAGTAAATAACTTTGGTAGTGCTTGGACATGGTTAGTGAAAAAAGCTGATGGTTCATTAGCTATTGTTAACACTAGCAATGCTGCTACACCGTTAACAGATGAGTCTGTTACGATTCTATTAACTGTAGACGTATGGGAACATGCTTACTACGTTGATTACCGTAACGCACGTCCAGAGTATTTAGCTCACTTCTGGCAGCTTGTTAACTGGGAATTTGTTAACAAGAACTTTGCTGCTTAATTTCGATTAATGGCAAAAACTTAAGGAGCCTTTTGGCTCCTTTTTTTATCATTTTATCCGCCTAAAGTACGCAGTCGGTCATCGCACTATTTTTGCAACTATTGCAAATGCTACTGTTTGTTGTTGTTTTTATTTGATTTATTTTTCACTAAAACTTAGCCAAGTTATTTTTCCTGTCCTACACTTTAGTCTTAAAGCCTAATATTGCGCTAACAGATATAACATTACATTCTTGACCATCGCATTAATCACTCAGGCTTTTTAAGTCATACAACGGTACGTTTTGAGGGGGTTACTATGGGCATTTTTGAACACTATCAACAACGTTATGAGAAAAAACGCGACGAAGAATATACCTTAGAGCAATTCCTCGACATCTGTAAACAAGACAGAAGTGCTTATGTGTCTGCGGCTGAACGGTTACTCATGGCCATTGGTGAACCGCCGATTATTGACACTGCAAAAAATCCAATTTTAAGTCGGATTTTTTCTAATCGTGTTATTGCACAGTATCCCGCATTTAAAGATTTTTATGGCATGGAAGATGCGATTGAACAAATCGTGGCCTACTTAACACATTCAGCTCAAGGCCTTGAAGAGTCAAAGCAAATATTATATCTCTTAGGTCCTGTCGGTGGCGGTAAATCATCGTTGGCCGAAAAACTCAAAGCATTAATGCAGCAAGTACCGATTTACATATTAACTGCCGATGGCATTCGCAGCCCTGTCAACGACCACCCATTTTGTCTGTTTGATCCTGAAGAAGACAGTGAACTACTCAAAAACGAATACAACATCCCAAGTCGTTATATCAAAACGATTATGTCACCATGGACTGTAAAACGTTTACACCAATATGGTGGTGATATATCAAAATTCAGAGTTGTTAAAGTGTACCCATCGGTGCTCGATCAAATCGGTATTGCTAAAACAGAACCTGGAGATGAAAATAACCAAGATATTTCTGCTTTGGTGGGTAAAGTTGATATTCGTCAGTTAGAGCATTTTTCTCAAGATGATGCCGATGCTTATGCTTACTCAGGTGCGTTATGTCGTGCAAACCAAGGATTAATGGAGTTTGTTGAAATGTTTAAAGCACCCATTAAGGTACTTCACCCATTATTAACTGCGACTCAGGAAGGCAATTACAACGGTACTGAAGGCCTGTCAGCCTTGCCGTACAACGGTATTATTTTGGCCCATTCGAATGAGTCTGAATGGTCCGCGTTTAGGAATAATAAAAACAACGAAGCATTTTTAGATCGCGTCTACATCGTCAAAGTGCCCTACTGTTTACGGGTATCTGAAGAAATGGAAATTTACCAAAAACTATTAGCCAATTCTGAACTATCGACGGCATCTTGTGCACCTGGCACCTTAGAAACCCTGGCACAATTTAGCGTGTTATCACGGTTAAAAGTGCCCGAAAACTCCTCTATTTATTCAAAAATGCGCGTCTATAACGGTGAAAGCTTAAAAGACACCGATCCAAAAGCAAAATCCTACCAAGAATATCGTGACTATGCTGGCGTAGATGAAGGCATGCAAGGGCTATCGACCCGCTTTGCATTTAAGATTTTGTCACGTGTATTTAATTTTGACAGTGCAGAAATAGCCGCAAACCCAGTCCACTTATTTTATGTACTCGAAAAGCAAATTGAACAAGAACAATTTCCTAACGATATAAGTGAGAAATATTTAGAGTTTCTTAAAGGTTATTTAATCCCTAAGTATGTTGAGTTTATCGGTAAAGAGATCCAAACAGCTTACCTTGAGTCGTATTCTGAATACGGACAAAATATTTTCGACCGATATGTTACCTATGCAGATTTTTGGATCCAAGATCAAGAATATCGCGATCCAGAAACAGGACAACTTTTTGATCGTGGTGCCTTAAATGCTGAATTGGAGAAAATTGAAAAACCAGCGGGGATCAGTAATCCAAAAGATTTCCGCAATGAAATTGTTAACTTTGTCTTACGTGCTCGAGCCAATAATGAAGGTAATAATCCTCTGTGGACTAGCTATGAGAAATTACGCACAGTGATTGAGAAAAAAATGTTTTCCAACACTGAAGATTTACTGCCTGTGATTTCGTTTAATGGCAAAACATCGAATGACGATCAGCGTAAGCATGACGACTTTGTTAATCGCATGATGGAAAAAGGCTACACCAAAAAACAAGTCAGACTATTGTCAGAATGGTATTTACGAGTGCGTAAATCTTCGTAGAAACCCAATGTTGGTAGCGCCACTGGCAAAGGCGCTTCCAAAAATAAGACTTGGGAGCAGCGTATGGCAAATTTTATTGATAGACGACTCAATGCAAAAGGAAAAAGCACAGTTAATCGGCAGCGTTTTATTGAACGTTATAAAAAACAAATTAAAAAAGCTGTCGGTGATGCGGTAACACGTCGAAGTGTCACTGATATTGATAAAGGTGAACAGATTACTATTCCCAAACGGGATCTCAGTGAGCCTGTATTTAGACAAGGACAAGGTGGCATAAGGGACAGAGTTCACCCAGGTAATGATCAATTTAATCGTGGCGACCAAATCCAACGACCTAAGGGCGGACATGGAGGCGCTGGTCAAGGCGATGCATCAAATAGTGGCGAAGGTGATGACGATTTTGTATTTACTATCTCAAAAGATGAATATTTAGCATTGTTGTTTGAAGATCTCGAACTGCCAAACTTACAGAAAAACCGCCTTAATAAATTGGTTGAGTATCAAACTTATCGTGCAGGTTTCACCAATGATGGCGTGCCCGCCAATATCAATATTGTCAGATCACTGCGCTCATCACTTGCTAGACGCATTGCCATGAGCGGCGGCAAGAAAAAAGCATTACAGACATTGGAAGCTGAACTTACAGTATTAGAAAATACTCCTGGCGCTAAGGCCGAGCGCATTATAGCCATCAAAGAGCAGATAATTGTGCTTAAGCAACAAATCGCTAAAGTGCCTTTTATCGATACCTTTGATTTACGCTATAACAACTATGCAAAACGTGAAGTCCCTTCTAGTCAAGCGGTGATGTTCTGCTTAATGGATGTGTCAGGGTCAATGGATCAAGCCACCAAAGACATGGCTAAACGTTTTTATATTCTATTGTATCTATTTCTGACCCGCAGTTATCAAAACCTCGAGGTTGTGTACATTCGCCACCATACACAAGCAAAAGAAGTCGATGAACACGAATTTTTTTACTCACAAGAAACTGGCGGAACCATAGTATCAAGCGCATTAAAACTAATGCACGAAATACAACAAGCTCGTTACCCTGACAATGAGTGGAATATTTATGCCGCGCAAGCTTCTGATGGCGATAATTGGTCCGACGACTCTCCTATTTGCCATGAGATATTAGCAAAACATATTCTCCCCAAAGTACGCTATTTCAGTTACATCGAAATCAGCCATCGGGCGCATCAAACCTTGTGGCATCAATATGAACAGTTACAACAGCAGTTTGACAACATTGCGGTACAGCAAATTCACCAAGTTGAAGATATCTATCCCGTTTTCCGTGAACTCTTTAAAAAACAAGCTATATAGGAGGCTATCATGGTTCAACTTAACCGTAAGCCGTTAGATGATGGTCCCGAGTGGACATTTGATTTACTGCAACAATATCAACATGAAATTGAACAGGCCGCAGCTTTCTTTAAACTTGATACTTACCCGAATCAAATTGAAATTATTACCGCGGAACAAATGATGGATGCCTATGCAGGAATAGGAATGCCCATTGGTTACACTCACTGGTCATTTGGCAAACGATTTATTCAAACAGAACAAGGCTACAAGCGCGGCCAAATGGGGTTGGCGTATGAAATTGTGATCAATTCCGACCCATGTATTGCCTACTTAATGGAAGAAAATACCATTACGATGCAAGCATTGGTCATGGCCCACGCTTGTTATGGCCACAATAGTTTTTTTAAAAATAACTATTTATTTAACACCTGGACCGATGCGAGTTCGATTATAGATTATTTAGTTTTTGCTAAGAATTATATCCGTGAATGTGAGTTACGTTATGGTGTAGAACAAGTTGAACTGACCTTAGACTCTTGCCATGCATTAATGAATTACGGTGTAGACCGCTACAAACGTCCAGCTGAAGTGTCACTAAAAGAAGAACAAGCAAGACAACAAGAGCGTGAAGATTATTTACAAAGCCAAGTGAATGACTTATGGCGAACTCTGCCGACATCGCCACCAAAAGACAACCCTGAAACGACAGTCGTTTTTCCTAGTGAACCTCAAGAAAATATTTTATATTTTATTGAAAAAAACGCACCATTATTAGCACCTTGGCAACGTGAATTAGTCCGTATAGTACGTAAGATGGCGCAGTATTTTTACCCACAAAAGCAAACCCAAGTAATGAACGAAGGCTGGGCAACTTTTTGGCATTACACCATCCTCAATCGATTATATGATACTGGCAAAGTCACCGACCGTTTCATGTTGGAATTTTTGCAGAATCACACCGCGGTGGTCGCGCAGCCTGCCTATAATAGTCCACATTATAGTGGCATAAACCCCTATGCTTTAGGTTTTGCGATGTTTATCGATATCAGACGTATCTGCGAAACCCCCACTGAAGAAGATCGAAAATGGTTTCCAGACATTGCAGGCAGCGATTGGCTCACTACGGTTCACTTTGCTATGAAACACTTTAAAGATGAGAGTTTTATTAGCCAATATTTATCACCTAAAGTGATACGTGACTTTAAACTATTTGGTATTTTAGATGATGAAAAACGCGGTCAACTATCAATATCGGCCATTCATGATGATCAAGGTTACCAGGATATTCGCAACACCCTATCACAGCAATATAATCTGTCGAATATCGAGCCCAATATACAAGTACAACAAGTTCAAGTGAACGGTGATAGGTCAATTATCTTACGCTACATACCATTTGACAACATTCCGCTGGCAGACAACCATCAAGAGGTATTAAAGCATTTACATCGGTTATGGGGATTTAATGTCACTTTGGAGCAATTTGATCACTTAGGCATTGTTAGTACCTTGTCAATGTGTCCAGAAACGACACCACAAAGTCTATCTAGTTTACATTCGATGCTGTGAGTATGAGCAATTTTGTTGTAAAAAAACCAATCAATTTGATTGGTTTTTTTAACGTGTAATGAGAGATTTAATGGCTTAAGTT